>Ga0351859_1246_pt1 | contig 8610 bp, 5 predicted proteins | sample BONcelFGM3001D11_FD_206789 | JGI IMG/M metagenome (GOLD analysis project Ga0351859, IMG submission 206789) | Enriched cells from coal bed in the Powder River Basin, Montana, United States - BONCAT cells FGM rep2 HSBNCT.FGM.300.1.D11 ... | reverse complement strand
TTTTAGAAAAGCAGGCATTCCAAAACTTCTTAAAAAAGTAAATGAAAAAGGTGTTCCAAAATGGCTTCAGCCTTCGGTTGCTGATGCAGAACGATTACAGGAACTTCCTGAAAATGATAGGTTTACTTCTGAAACCGATTCCAAACAAGTGTTCCATCGATTAGCAGGAACCTGGACTTACTGGGGTTGGAAAGCAAATTACTTTGATTCTGAAGACGATGCAAAAACTTTCTATGATGAATTGATGTACATGTTTGCAAATCAGATGGCTGCACCAAATAGTCCTCAATGGTTTAATACAGGATTAAACTGGGCTTACGGAATTACCGGACCTTCTCAAGGACATTATTATGTTGATTATCAAACCGGAGAATTAACTAAATCCGAAGATGCTTATACTCATCCACAACCGCATGCTTGTTTTATCCAATCTGTAAGTGATGATCTGGTTAATGAAGGCGGCATAATGGATCTTTGGGTTCGAGAAGCAAGATTATTTAAATATGGTTCAGGAACAGGATCAAACTTTTCTGAACTTAGAGGCTCAAATGAATCTTTAAGCGGTGGTGGAAAATCTTCAGGATTAATGTCTTTCCTAAAAATTGGTGATAGATCTGCCGGTGCAATTAAATCTGGCGGAACAACAAGACGTGCAGCAAAAATGGTAACGCTCGATCTCGATCATCCTGATATTGAAGAATACATAAATTGGAAAGTTATCGAAGAACAAAAAGTTGCTGCCATTGTAGCTGGCTCTAAACTCTGCAATCTTCATCTTAACAATATTATGAAAGCCTGCTATGATGAACATCCTGAAAACGATCGATTCAATAAAAAGCTAAACAAGAAATTAAGTTACGCAGTTTTAGAGGCAAGAAAAGCTCAGATCTCTAATAATTATATCGAGCGGGTTATACATCTTGCAAAATTAGGATTTAAATCCATTGAGTTTCCTATCTATGATACTGATTGGAATTCGGAAGCTTATGCAACTGTTTCCGGACAAAATTCTAATAACTCTGTTCGTGTTACAAATGAGTTTATGACAGCAGTTCTTACGGATGGGAACTGGAATCTTTACTGGCGAACCGAAAAAAGAAAAGCAAAGAAAGAGAAAAGAAATCCTAAAGCATGCAAAACTTTAAAGGCAAGAGATTTATGGGATCAAATTGCTTACTCAGCCTGGTCTTGCGCTGATCCCGGAATTCAATATCACACAACAATTAATGAGTGGCATACTTGTCCCGCTGGCGGTGAAATAAAAGCATCAAATCCCTGCAGTGAATACATGTTCTTAGATGATACTGCTTGTAATCTTGCATCATTAAATCTTGTTAAATTTTATGATACAGAAAAGCATGCTTTTAATATTCCAGCATACAGACATGCTACAAGAATCTGGACGATGGTTCTTGAGATTAGCGTGTTGATGGCACAATTCCCTAGTAAAGAAATTGCTCAATTAAGTTATGAATATAGAACACTTGGTTTGGGTTATGCAAACCTCGGCACATTATTAATGCTTCAGGGAATTGCTTATGACAGTCGTGAAGGATTTGCAATCTGCGGTGCATTAACATCAATTATGCATATGACTTCTTACGCAACATCTGCAGAACTTGCAAAACAAGCCGGACCTTTCCCAAGATACGAAGAGAACAAAACCAATATGCTGCGTGTTCTCAGAAATCATAGAAGAGCATCATACAATGTTCCAAATGAAGAATATGAAGGATTATCAATTTATCCTGTTGGAATCAATCCTCAATACTGCCCTTCTGATCTGCTTAAAGCAGCCAGGGAAGATGCTGACAAGGCTGTTGAACTTGGTGAGTTGTATGGCTTCAGAAATGCACAAGTTACCGTAATTGCGCCTACAGGAACAATTGGACTTGTGATGGATTGTGACACAACCGGTGTTGAACCTGATTTTGCGCTTGTAAAGTTTAAGAAATTAGCTGGCGGTGGATACTTTAAGATTATAAATCAATCAATTCCACCTGCATTAGAAAAGTTAGGATATAATAAAGATCAGATAAGTGAAATAATCAGATATGCAAAAGGTTCGGGTTCATTGGATGGCTGTCCATACATAAATCCTCAATCTTTAAAAGCAAAAGGATTTACAGATGAGATTATTGCAAAGATAGATAAATCACTCCCATCTGTTTTTGATATAACTTTTGCGTTTAATAAGTTTTCGCTCGGTACAGATTTCTTAGTAAAAACTTTAGGGTTTAACGAAGATGAAATAAACTCATTTGATTTTGATGTTTTAAGTAAACTTGGTTTTTCAAAAACAGAAATTTCATCTGCTAATGATTACGTTTGCGGAACTATGACAATTGAAGGAGCTCCATTCCTTAAACACGATCACTATTCAATTTTTGATTGCGCAAACAAATGCGGTAAAAAAGGAACAAGATTTATTCGTCCTCTTGCACATATTAAAATGATGGCATCAGCACAGCCATTTATTTCAGGTGCAATTTCAAAAACAATAAATCTCCCTGGCAATGCAGGGGTTGAAGACATAAAAGATGCTTACATGCAAAGCTGGAAACTAGGTGTTAAGGCAAATGCTCTTTATCGTGATGGATCAAAATTATCACAGCCTTTAAACACCATGAGTGATGAAGATATTGAAGCAATAATGGAAGATAAAGAGAAAAACGATATTGTTAAAGTTGCTGAAAAAATAATTCATCGTTATATAGCAAAGAGAAGAAGATTACCGGATAGAAGAACAGGCTATACACAAAAAGCTAAGATTAACGGTCAGTCTGTTTATATTAGAACCGGTGAATACGACAACGGACAATTAGGCGAAATATTTATCGATATGCACCGTGAAGGAGCATCGTTTAGAAGTTTAATAAACTGTTTTGCAATTTCAATTTCATTAGGATTGCAGCACGGTGTACCGCTTGAAGAGTTTACTGATGCATTTGTATTCACCAGATTTGAACCAAGCGGAATTGTAACGGGCAATGACAAGATTAAAATGGCTACTTCTGTAATCGATTACATTTTCAGAGAGCTTGCTGTAACTTATCTTGGTAGAAATGATCTTTCACATGTAGATACTGATGAAATTACATCAAAAGCTTCAAGAGGAATTATTAAGAAGTTAAGTGAACCTGAATTCGAAAGTGAAGAAATTATAAGTGAACGTCTTGTTGAACTTGACAAGGATAATCCTGAAAAATACAGTTCTTCACCCGGTTCAAAAGTTACTGCTACTCTGGAACGAACTACTCAAACAGTAAATAACATGACAACTAAAGTTAAACGTGCAATAGAAAGTGGTTATACCGGCGATATTTGTCCGGAATGTCAAAGCATTACAATGGTTAGGAATGGAACTTGTTTGAAATGTATGACTTGCGGTTCTACAACAGGCTGCAGTTAATTCATTAAGATCTTTACTCAATAAAAAAGCCGTTCTTAAATTAGAACGGCTTTTTTAATAACTGAATTCATTAATAAATATTACTATTCTTCTTCTATTCTGCGTGCCCCCATATATCTTTTATTATAATAATCATGATCAAGAGAAGAAATTGTAACACCCGATTTTGATGAGGCATGCGCAAATAAATTATCGCCTATATAAATACCAACGTGTCCGGGTTTAACTCTTTTTCGCGTATTAAAGAATACGAGATCACCAAAAATTAAATCTGACCTTTCATTTATTACAACTCCTTGTTGATATTGTTCTCTAGCTGACCTATTTAAAGTTAACATCCATGAGCTTAGATAAACACTTTGAGTGAATGCGCTGCAATCAATCCCATTTAATGAATTTCCACCGAACTTATAAGGTGTATTTAGATACTTGATTATTTCCATCAACATTATCTCTCTTTTGGTAGAAATAAGTGCTTCGGCATCCGAGCCTGATGATTTTTGATCAAGGTTTTTCATTAATGCGGTCAGATCGATTGTTGATTCGTCCTCAGGTAAATCACTTGGATCCTGATATTCTGGAATCTCTTCCTCAAAAACTATTGAAGTATCATCAGATGGATTATTTTGTGAAGCATATCTCGTATCAGTATTTTCTTGTGATTTATCGGTTTGATTATCATTGTTATATCTAAGTGAACTTGACGTGCCTGAACATCCAGATAAAGTGAGAACAGCAATTACTATTAATAATAGTACAAATAACTTTTTTATAACAATCATTTATTATCCAAGATATGATTTTAATACTTTGCTTCTAGAATTGTGCCGCAGTCTTCTAATAGCTTTTTCTTTTATCTGCCTAACTCTTTCTCTGGTTAGATTAAACTTATCACCTATTTCTTCCAATGTCATAGGATTTTCTCCATCCAATCCAAAGTATAATTTAATAACTTCAGCCTCTCGGTCAGGAAGAATTGCAAGAATATTTTTAATTTCAGTTTTTAATGATTCAGAAATAAGCTCGGTATCAGGAGCCGGCATTTCATCATTTTGAATAACATCTAATAAACTATTTTCATCTCCCAAAAAAAATGGTGCATCAACAGAAACCTGTTTTCCATAAATTTTCATTGTTTCTGAAATCTCATCCACATCCATTTCAAGTGATTGAGCTATTTCTTCAGCACTTGGTTCTCTTTCAAATTCCTGTTTTAAATTGCTGTATGCTTTTCCAATTTTATTAATGGCACCAATTCTATTTAAAGGCAGCCTTACTATTCTGGATTGCTCAGCTAACGCCTGTAAAATAGATTGTCTTATCCACCAAACAGCATAAGAAATAAATTTGAAGCCGCGAGTTTCATCAAATCGTCTGGCAGCTTTAATCAATCCCACATTACCTTCATTAATTAAATCGCCAAGCGATAAGCCCTGATTTTGATATTGTTTAGCAACACTAACAACAAAACGCAGGTTAGCTTTTGTAAGTAGTTCCATTGCAGATTCGTCGCCATTCTTCATACGAATTGCAAGTTCAATTTCCTGCTCGGCTGTCAGTAGTTCAACTTTACCTATTTCCTGAAGGTATTTATCTAATGATTGATTTTCCCTATTTGTAAATTGTTTAACTATTCTCATTTCATCATCTCTAAATGTATTACTGAGTTGATGGTAAAAAATATTGAGACAGCAATTGATGTATAACTATTAAATTATCTTGCTTTAATTAAAAATAGAGATGAAATGATTTAAAATAAAGAGCGAACTTTGTTTGGGATTTCCTTATTAGTTATTTAATCACTTTTGGATGGATTGAATTTACCCTTAAACCATCATATTTATGAGGATTTAAGCTAACGATTATTAAGCGATTTTGTTCTGCTAAAACATAAAACAATGCATCCCGAATATTATTAAAATTATTCATACAAGCAGGAATTGCTAAACTGTAACGTGAATGCAATCCAAGAACATTAATTGAATTTAATAAATCTCTAACTTTTTCTTTTTCAAAATCAGTTTTTACTAACATAAATAATTCTGAAGCATTTAGAACAGAAGTGAAACAAATTCCCTTTTGCATTAGTGTTAACAGAAAAGGTTCGCCTCCAGAATTATCAAACGTTAAGTAATCTATAAGTATATCAGTTTCGAGCAAATATTTTGGAAGATTACTGATGCTCATTCAAGTATTGCTTTCCAAAGTTTGTTGATGAAAGAGATCCTTTAGCTTTTAAAAATTTAATAGCAACCTCTTCCGGTACATCTTGAATTTCAATTATCCGTTTTAACGATTCTCTATCAACTACCTTATCATCAGTTAGATCACGATTTGCAGTTTCATCATTACTCATTTATGAAACTTGCTCCTCGCAAATCATTTTTTATATCAAAATAATCGGCAACTGTTTTTCCGACATCTGAAAAAGTGTTCCTGATTCCTAAATTTGTAACAGATTTATTTTTACCAAAATATAAAACCGGAACATATTCTCTGCTGTGATCAGTGCTTGGCGTAGTTGGGTCATTTCCATGATCTGCAGTAAAAATCACTCTATCTGTTTGATAAAGATTTTCAAGAAACACAGGTAAAAAGTCATCAAGTTCTTTTAAAGCTTTTGCAAATCCCTCAACATCATTTCGATGACCAAAATAAACATCAAAATCAACAAGATTTATAAATATCAAACTGTTTTGATATTCGTTTGAAGCCCTGATTAGCTGCTCAAATCCTTCTTTGTTGGATTTAGATTTAACCTGAACAGATATTCCACGATAGTTAAAAAGATCATTAATTTTTCCAATAGCAACAGTATTAATTTTATTTTTCTGTAAAAGATCAAGTACCGTTTCAGACGGCGGATCTAATGAATAATCTTTTCTATAAACTGTTCTTTCATAACTTCCACTTTTACCAAGAAAAGGTCTTGCAATAACTCTTCCAACTTTTAATGGATCAACCAAAACTTCATTTCTTGTTTTATCACAAATTTCATAAAGTTTTTCTAATGGAATGATTTTTTGATGTGCTGCGATTTGAAAAACCGAATCTGCTGAAGTATAGATAATAGGGAAACCAGTTTTAACATGTTCATCACCAAGTTCTTCAATAATCTCTGTACCCGAAGCAGCCTTGTTGCCCAAGAATCCGAGGCACCCAGTTACTTCTAAAAATTTATCGGTAATGTTTTTGGGAAATCCATTCGGGAAGTAACCAAAATCAGTCTCAACAAAAAGCCCACTCAATTCCCAATGCCCCGTTGTACTATCTTTACCTCTTGAAAGTTCACTCATCTTGCCGAATGAAGCCAAAGGTTTATGATTTTCACCTAACCCTTTAATGGGAATGATATTCCCTAATCCTAGTTTCTGAAAATTTGGCAGGGTTAAACCGTTAACTGAGTTTGCGATATTAGCTAATGTATTACTGCCAGCATCGCCGTAAAAATCAGCATCAGGCAATTCGCCAACACCAACACCATCAAGAACGATAATAAAAAAATTATTCATGTTAGATTTACATCAAAAGAGAGAGAAAAAGATTAGTTAATATTTCTTACAGCGTTTCCGCCTTTTTCAACTGCCTTCTGTAATGCCAATTCAGCATTATTAAAAACTTCATCGGTATCAAGTTTTCCATGCGTTGATGCAACGCCAATTGAGACAGTGTAGGTATTTTGCTTAGAGACAATAGCGATTGGTTTCCTGGCAATTTTTACACGAAGTTTTTCTGCCCAGATAAAAACATTTTTTGCGTCTGTGTTAAAGAAATAAACGGCAAAAAGTTTTTCATCAACTCTACCAAAAATATTAAGCGGAGTCATTTCCTTGGCAATTGCTTCAGCAACCACCTTTAAAACTTTAGGCAATGGATCACCATCAAATAAAGATTCCTGCTCAAGAAATTCATCTATCTTAACCAAGGCTAATGCACCGGGAACGTTAAGAGAATGAGCTTTATAAAGATCTGAACTCAATCTTTCTTTAAAGGTTTCTAGATTTAATGCCCTTGTTTCAAGATCAAGTGCAATTAAGCTTTTAATTAGTGTCTGGGAAGAGTGTGAATATATTATGTAAGAAATTATGTGAACAGAATTATTAAGAAACTTTACATCTGAATTTGTATAAATATTCTTTTTCAAACTTTCAAAACAAAGAACACCAAAATTCTGAGTTCCATATATAAGAGGAATTGCCATAAACGATCCATCAAATGTCAGGTCTTCAGATTTTGAAAATCTTTTGTAACTATCAGCAGCTGTGTCATCAATCTTAACTGGAATACCGGAAAGTATTGCTTTACCAACTAAGGTTCCAGATAGATCAATTTGTAATCCTTGTCCAATATATTTTAAGGATGTTTTATTATTAACTCTGAAAGCTTCAAATTTTTGTTCAACAGGTTTGAAGTAAACAAAAACAAATGCATCCCATTCAACTAAATCACTAAGAGCTTTTTGCATTGAATCCAGGACACCTGCTTCAGTATCAAAATTAGTTTCTGGTCCAATTAGGTTTAACAAACCTTTTAATCTTTGCTGAGATATTGAGTCTGAGTGTTTCTCTTCAAAGATCTGAATTATCATTGTTATTACTCTAACAAATCTCCCCAAAGAATAAATCGTTTCTATTCCAAACAAATCGCCAACTTTAGCATCAACAGCAATTATTGCAATAAGCGATCCTTCATAAAACAGCGGAACTCCAACAAAACTTCTTATCCCCTGTGTCTTATCATAATATCTTATCACATCAGATTCTGCTGCAGGTGAAATATCGCTCAATAATTCAGGTTCACCTTTCTGAACGATCTTACTTAAAATATCATCTTCAATATCAAATTTTCTTTTTGCTATTTCATTTGGTGATGCTGATACAAACTTTTCAATTGTCAGCTTTTCTTTTTTCTTATTATACCAAAAGAAAACAGCGGTATGCGCTGAGTAAGCATCCTTAATGACGGTTAACATTTTTTCTAAAGCAAAACTAAATTGTCCATCGTGCCCAATTTCAGGCGGTAAAGATTCGTTTGCTATTTCTTCAAATCGTTCTCGTAAATCCGGCGGAATTAGAGTTGTCTTTGTGGTTTTGAATTCAGGTTTGTAATTCTCAGATGTAATTACTTCAATATTTGGAGTTTTTGAAATGATTTTAAAAGATTCATCGTGATCGCTAACGGGCGGTATTTTATAATCA
>Ga0351859_1241_pt1 | contig 8773 bp, 7 predicted proteins | sample BONcelFGM3001D11_FD_206789 | JGI IMG/M metagenome (GOLD analysis project Ga0351859, IMG submission 206789) | Enriched cells from coal bed in the Powder River Basin, Montana, United States - BONCAT cells FGM rep2 HSBNCT.FGM.300.1.D11 ... | reverse complement strand
GGGAGAAGGCGAGGAGACTCAGGGCGAGGGATTTCATGATTTTGCGTGATGGTTTTGCTTTGGTGTTGATCGAAATCCCGGCGGGAGAGGCATTGGCGTCGGTCTCACCGGGGTTTCGAGAGGTCAATGCCCGGAAAATGCCAAAACCCTCGGGATTTTTTTGGGATTCTTTCCGCACGGTGCGGAAGTCCACTTGCCGAGGGAGGCACTTAGGGAATATACCGGGGGGCGATGCTTACTCTCTCCCTTGCGCGTCGTGTTTTCCTAAGTCTCCTGTGTCTGAGTCTGCCGGTGGCAGTGTGGGCGGGGGATATCAATCAGCAGATTGAGGAGTATGGGAAAAAAGTGGACGCGGAGATCCTCAAGAATCCGCAAATTCCGGGGAACGTACACACTCGAAGGATGCTGCAAGAAATCCGGCGCTCCCTCAGACAGGGGAACTATGATAATGCGCTTCAAATCCTGACACAGGCTTCCTACGATCTTTCCCCCGACCAACAAGCCGACTGGCAACGCTTTGCCAATGAACTGACGGCCAGCATCGAGAAGGAGCAGGCGAATCGAGAGGAAAGTATCCAGAAGGATGCCAATGCCCTGATCGCCGATACGCGGAAAGCCTGCCTGGAGGCCAAAAGCTCCGCTGATCTGGACTCCCTCTTCATCCGATGCGCCGCGATGCAGGGCGAGCGCAATGCGCAAAGCAACGCCCTGAACCAGCGCGTCGCCGACAAGATCACCGGCTGCGCCACCACGCTCGATGCCTGGGCCAAGTACCTCGACCTCCGCGATGCCGGAGATGCACGGCGGGCCAATGACACGCTCAAGAGACTGGCCAACAACAACTCCGGCTTCCCCGTGCTGAAAATCGACGAGATCGACGCACGCTACATGCCCGTGCCCTCTGAAGAGATGAACCCCTCCCTGGTCTTCTTCACCCTCGCGGCTGGCGTGAAGACCCCCGAGGAGTTGCCCGCGCTGAAGCAGAAGACCCTCGACTACATGGCCATTCCCAAGAATCAACCGGCCACCGAGTTCCTTGAGATGGAGATCAAGCGCATCGACGGCCTGCTGAAGGTGCAGGATCTCATCGCGAAGAAGGACTACCCCAATGCCTTCAAAGCCATCTTGCGGTGGAACAGCTCCGGCCGCTCGGAGACCATGAACTTTTACGACCCGATACGTGAGCAACTCCAGGAGGTGACCTTTGCCAAAGTGATGTCCCAATGGACCAAGCTGCAAAAGGCGGAGGATGAGATTGATATGGCCTTCATCGACCGGGTGCTCGCCGAGCTCAGTGCCAAGGGGGAATACGCGCAGGTCCTGGAGGTGCTGAATGTCTCGGAGATGCTCCAGCGGATGAGGCCCGACAACTACTCCGGTACCGGCAACCCCTCGGGTGAGAAGGCCGCCATCGAGAAATTCCTCGCGGCGCAGCGTTTTGAGGAGGCCGGAGACTATCTGAGCGCGATCACGAATTATCGGCTCGTGGTGGCGGCAAAGGGGCCAAACGTCCCCACGGATAAAGCGAAGGATGCGCTGAAGATCCTGATCGAGAAGTATCCCGAGCTGGCGAAGAATCAGGACGGATTCCTGCTTCAGGAGATGCAGAGTCTGCGACAGGAGATCCGCATGATAATGGGACGCCTAGCGCCCGGGCGGCCTTTCCCGAACTAAGCGGAGTGAGAAAGCTCCTGCAAGTCGGGGTGTGGCTGCTGCTATCGGCGGCGGGCCTGCTGGCCGAGGACATGAAGCTGCCCGCAGACTGGCCGCCATCGTGGGCGGAGGCCTATCGGCGGTATGAAAAGTTCCTCGTGGACAAGCAGACGTATTTTCCGGCGGCGGATTTTGAAATCGGGGAGAGCGGACAGTTGATCTCGCATATCCCGTGGGTAGAGAGCCTGAGGGAGCATCTGAACTTTGACTTCTACAAGGACGGCGTGCGCCAGATGCCGATGCCCGGTGTGGACCAGGGGGTGGATACGAGCAACCTGCCGCCGGGCGCGAAGTATCCGGTGGTGGCGATATCCTGTGGGCTGGTCAATTATCAATACCTGTACCCCTTTGTCTGGATCGAGACCCGGGATCTCAAGGGGGGCGGCGGGAGGCGCGAGGTCCGAATGGTCTCACCGCCAGAGGACCCGGAAGCCTATTGGCCCAATGAACGGCTCTTTTCCTATCGGGACTTCACGACCTTTCCCAACAACTACAGGGATGATCTCCAGCGCGTGAACAACAAGGTCACTCCCTGGATCAAGCTGGAGGTGGCAAATGACGGGACGATCCACCGCGAGCGCCTCGACCCGAAGCTGGAGAGACACCTGCGCTGGCGCATCTACCACAATGAGCGCCTGATCGAGAAGGGGCCGGCAAAGCCCTCCCCCACCCATCCGTCCCCGAGGAAAGCGGGTGAGTACCATGTCTTCCTCGGCATCGAGGGGCCGGGGGGATTCATGCCGGTGAGCAATGAACTGAATTTCCCGCTCTTCCCCGATGGGCGGGGCGGCGTGTGCGTCTATCCTGAGACACGGAAGATGCCGGGCGTGCCGGACTTCGTCCTCGACGTCATGACGGATGAGGAGAAAGAACGGCTGGCAAGGGAAGTCGCGGAGGGGGATCCGATGGCGAAGGAATATGTGGCATCCGAGGTGATTTACGAATTGCAGCCCCGGCGTCCCGAGGATGCGGCACTCGTCAATCACTGGACTGACTGGCTGTGGCATCTGAATCATCCCCGGGGGGAGGATGTGAGGCTGAGATTCCGCATGGAGCCGTCCTCGCAGTAGACAAGCCGGAAAAGTCTGCTACTTTGCGCGAGGTTTTTTCCCGATGGGGAGGGGCTGGCTAGTAATATAGATGACGAAATTTTTAGGACTGATTTTTTCGGTGGTGGTATTGGCGGTGAGTCTTCCGGGGCGGGCGGCTGAGTTGGTGTATTACTGGGACTTCAATGGGGATCTGCCGGCGGCATTGTCTCCGACGATCGGGAGCGGGGGTGCGGGGATCCTGTACACGGGAGTGGGTGCTGTGAGTCTCTCGCAGGGGACGGGTACGGAGGTGAATCGCTATGAATCGTACGCGGCGGGGAAGAGTCTGGCCTTTGTGGATCTGGCGGATGCCTTCCGGGTGAATGAGATCACCTTTGCGGCGCTGGATTTCTCGCTGAAGACGGATGTGGTGATGACGGTGGCGGTGCGCTCGACGGGGTTCTTCTCGGCGCTGGAAAGCTTTACCTATCAATATCGGGTGTCGCCGAGCGATAGCTGGAGCGCGGCGGTGAACTGGGCCTTCAAGCCCTCCGCAGAGTGGCAGGTGCTGACGCTGGACTTTAGCTCGGCGCTGAATCTCAGCTCAAATGCGCAGATCCGCCTGGTCTCGACGGCGCTCTTTGACGCGGGAGAGGTGCTGCAATTTGACAACGTACAGATCACGGCCGTGCCGGAACCGGGAGCACTGGGATTGCTGGGAGTGGGCGTGCTGGTGCTGACGCGTCGACGCCACCGACGGCGGGTGGCGGAGGTCGATTGACCACGCTCCCCCCACCCTGAGGGCGGGAAAGCCGGGCGGGGATGTTCCGCGTAAAAACACGACAGAGGCTGTTGCAGAGCGGAAAAAACCTGTTGCACAAACTTTTCCTCTCTGCTAGGTCGTGCCGAATCACGATGAGAACCAAGGCATCACAGGGGAGGAGGGGCGCAGGCTTCAGCCTGGTCGAGCTGCTGGTGACTATCACCGTGATCGGGGTGGTATCGATGATCGCGATCCCAAATTTCATGGGTCTCAGTGAGAGTGCCCGCGATGCGAAGGATCTGCGGAATGCACAGATGATCGTGAATGTGGCGTCGTCGGCCCTGGCAGCGGGGTATCCGGCGGAGAATTTTGCCACGAAGGAAGATGTGCTGGATCGGTTGAAGGAGGGCATCAGCATTCGCAATGGCAATGTGGAGGTGAAGTTCTCGATCTCGGAGATGGATGACATGGATATCCAGAGCGCGGGCAACTACGTGGAAGTCGCGAATGGCTTCGTCTCTCTGGTCATCGAGGGCACGAAGGAGGCTGCGGTGAATCCCACGGCAGATCCGTCGGTGGAGCCTCTGGGCGACCCGCCCTCGCAGAATCTGCTCGTCGGACCCATGCAGTAGGGGCGGCGAGGCCGCCGCGGAGGTTCTCCCTGGGGTTTGCAGGGCTTAGCGAAGTGTTACAATATCGGCACCTGCTTTACCTTAACGCCATTCGTTGCTGCCCCCTTTTTCGAGGGGGGAGCTCTTTAAGCAATGGAGCGGCGGCGCCTGAGCAGGATCAGGCCGATGACCGCGGAAGCAGCGAGCATGGCAGTGGTCGTGGGTTCCGGTACTGCTACGGTCAGGGATTCGATGTTTACAACGATGTTGCCATTGACAGTGGTAATAAAAGATTCCCAGCTAGCGTTCGTCTGAGGAAAGGTATGACCATCATACTGTGCCCAGTAATCAAGCACTTGCGGCAGGGTCGCACTGAAGGTCGGAGTAAAAGGTGATAAATCATAAACCCCGGTAGTGAGGATGATTGTAACTTGGTCGCCGCCCGCGAAAAGACCCATCGACGAGGGAGTGCCTGGATTGTCGGTGTCGGATGCGGTCTCCACGGTGATCACGGTCCCTATGGAATTCTGATAAATCCCAACCAGCGATTCATTATTATCGCCCTCGGGACGCTGCCATGTGCCTGTCGATCCCGTGAACCAGACGGCCGTGTACAGGGTGGAGTCAACGGCTACTTCCTCAATCCACTCGTAATACTCGGAATCAGGAAAATCGGAGGCACCTCCTGTCGGCGGAAGAAAGGGAGCCAACTGGAAGTAAAGCGAAAAGGTGGAGCCCACGGTGTATTCTGGCAGATAGCTGCTCTTGACCGTGCCTGTGAGGGTAAGGAGTACTTGAGCGGGAGCCACGGCAGGCAGGAAGCAAAGCGCTGCCGCAGCGATGAGGGATCGAATCATCGTAGAATAACCGATTGCAAACATAAGGATTGGTGTGATCACGGTCAAAGCAATACGTCGATCAAGATCTCCCCAGCGGGAAATCACCCCCGCGTGCCAATGCCCGATCCCATCTTACCTGCCTCAGTGCAACAGGTCGTCTAACTAAATGAGGTCTCTAAGTAAAAAAAGGGGCGGACCTTTTTGAGTCCACCCCCTTTTTAAATAACTAGCTCTCCCCCTACCTCAGAACTCCCAACCCAGCCCGCCGCTGACCATGTGGCTGGTGAAGTCCTGGCGGCCGAAGTCGGCGTTGTAGAAGAGGTTGGCATTCCAGTTGCGGCCGATCTGGGCGGTGACGCCTGCGCCGGCATAGACGTTGTCGCGGCCGGGGGCGGCGGTGAGGTAGTCGAAGGACGCGCCGCTGCCACCATCGAGCGAAGCGCCGATGGTGCGGGAGTCATTGAGGAACTCGTGCTGCCAGATCATGCGCACCTCGGGGATGAGGATGATGTGCTCGGTGACGTTCCATGTGTAAGCGATGCGACCACCGACGCTGGTACGGATGCTGTGCGCGCTCTGCTGATCGACGCGGAGGTCGAGGCTGTCTGCGCCGGTCTCTTCAAAGCTGCCGATGCCCACATAAGTGTACTGCGCCGAGAGGATGGGGCCGAAGGTGAAGTTGCCCGCTTTCCAATCATAGCCCAGCCCGAGGTAGGCATTGACCTGCCCACCGTCTGGCGTGGCGACGCCGGTACGATCCACTGTGCCGAACTCAATCGGGCGCCGCGTAGAGTAGCTGTTATACGCGCCACTCACGACGGCATCGGCTGTGAAGCCGCTCTTCTGGAACGTCGCGTACACGCCGAAGTTCGTGGAGTTGATCGTGTTCTTCGATCCGCCGTCGTACTTGGCATACAGCCCTTGGTAACCCGCAATCCCTACATGGGTGCCTCCATGCTCACCTGCGGAGTCATGCAGACCACCCCTCACTGACCAAGCCCCCTCTGCCGGACCGGCCTTAAGACGGCCCCCCAGATCCCCGTGCACGCTCGGTCTCGGTGCGGACTCCCGTACCGAGGCCGGGCGCATGGCGCTTCCCGCCATCTTCCTAGCTCGCTTTACATTCAGGGGGCCTTAGGATACGGATTGTATATTGTCATCCCTCACCGGGTTATGAAAACTCCATCCATCCCACGTCGGAGGTAGTCTCATGCGCGTCTCCGTCATCCTTTCGTCACGAGGCACCTCGATGCCTCATCATTTATGACGAAGGAGGACCCCATCGTCCGAGAGAGCGAGGACATCGTCCGGGCCCGGCTCGCTGCCATCGTCGAGGCCGCTGAGGACGCCATCATTGCCAAGGAGCTCACCGGCATCATCACGCACTGGAATGACGGAGCCCAGCGCCTCTTTGGTTACACCGCCGCAGAGATGATCGGCCAGTCCGTCACCCGCCTCATCCCCGAGGACCATTACGAGGAGGAGAAGCAAATTTGCGCCAGCATCGCGCGGGGCGAGCGCGTCAGCCACTTCGAGACCGTGCGCCTGTCCCAGGATGGACGCCGCCTCGATGTCTCCGTGTCGATCTCCCCCATCCGCAATGCCTCCGGCATCGTCACCGAGGCCTCCATCATCATCCGCGACATCACCGTCCTCCGCGAGCGGGATCGCGAGTACACCCGCATCTCCCGCCTCTATGCCTGTCTGGGCTTTGTGAATGAGGCCGTCGTCTTCTCCAAGTCCCGCGAGGAGCTCTTTGCCAAGGTCTCCGAGGCTCTCGTCGAGCACGGCGGCTTTGGCATGGCGTGGGTCGGCCTCGTGGACCAGGAGACCCGGCGCATCCTGCCCGTCCATGCCTCGGGGCAGGGGACCGAGTACCTCCAGGAGGTCCGCGTGTATGCCGATGATCGCCGCCCCGAGGGAGGGGAGTGGTCGGAGTGGCCTTCCGCACCGGCCAGCCACGCGTCTGCGCGGATATCGAGCGCGAGGTCTCCATGGCCCCCTGGCGCGACGCCCTGCTGCAGTACGGCTTCCGCTCCTGCGCCGCGCTCCCCATCCACCTCTTCGGAGAGTCCCTCGGCGTCATCGCCATCTACTCCCGGGAGATTCTCTTTTTTCAGGACAAGGAGATCGCCCTCCTCGCCGAGGCCGCCAGCGACATCTCCTTTGCCCTCGGCAATCTCGTGGACAAGGAGCGCCGCCGCGCCGCCGAGCTCGCCGCCGAGGAGGAGCGGCAGTTCTCCGCCACCCTGATCGAAAGCCTCCCGGGCATTCTCTACTTCTACGACCACGAAATGCGCTTCCTGCGCTGGAACTCCCACTTCGAGACCGTCACCGGCTACCCCCCCGACGAGATGGTCCACAAGCACCCCCTCGACTTCCTCCGCGAAGAGGACAAGGCCCTCGTTGCCAGCCGCATCGCCGAGGTCTTTGAGAAGGGCGAGTCCTCCGTCGAGGCCCCGCTTCTCGCCAAGGACGGCACTCTTACACCCTACTTCTTCACCGGTCGCCGCGTCATCTACAAGGGCCACCCCTGTCTCCTCGGCATCGGCGTCGATATCTCCGAGCGCAAGCGCGCCGAGGAGCTCCTCCGCACCAGCGAGGACCGCTATCACACCCTCTTTGAGTGCGCCCCCGATGGCATCCTCATCGCCGATGCCGATGGCCGCTACCTCGATGGGAATGCCAGCGTCTGCCGCATGCTCGGCTACACCCGCGACGAGCTCATCGGACTCCACTCCTCCACCGTCGTCATTCCCGCCGAGTCCAGATATATCCCAGCCGCTCTCGATGCCATCCAGCAGGGGCTCTACCATCGTGAGTGGATCATGCGGCGCAAGGACGGCACCACCTTCCCCGCGGATATCATCGCCACCGTCATGCCGGATGGTCTCCTCCTCGGCATGGTCCGTGATATCTCCGAGCGCAAGCGCGCCGAGGAACTCCTCCGCGCCAGCGAGGACAGCTACCGCACCCTCTTTGAGTGCGCCCCCGATGGCATCCTCATCGCCGGAGCCGATGGCGCCTGCATCGATGCCAACTCCAGCATCTTCCGCATGCTCGGCTACACCCGCGACGAACTCATCGGCCTGCAGTCCTCCGACATCGTCGCCGAGGAGGAATTGCCCCGCCTCCCCGCCATCCGCGCCGAGCTTCAGGCCCGCGGACTGCTGCAGCGCGAGTGGCTCATGCGCCGCAAGGACGGCACCACCTTCCCCGCCGAGGTCATCGCTACCATCATGCCCGATGGCCGCCTCCTCGGCATGGTCCGCGACATCACCGACCGCAAGCAGGCGGAAAGCGAACTCCACTGGAAGACCGCCTTCCTCGAGGCCCTCGTCGACTCCGCCCAGGATAGCATCATTGTTGCCGACGTCACCGGGCGCAGGATCCTCCAGAATCAACGCATGCACGACCTCCTCCGCAAGTTTCCCGGCGTCATCGAGACCCAGGATGACGCTGCCGCCGTCCGTCTCATCGCCAGCTACACGAAGCGTCCCCAGGAGTTCCTCGACAAGATCACCTATCTCAACTCCCAGCCCGACCAGATCAACCGCGATGAGGTTGAGTTTCTCAACGGTACCGTGCTCGACCGCTACAGCGCTCCTGTCCTGGACGCCGAGGGCCGCTATTACGGCCGCATCTGGGTCTTCCACGACGTCACCGACGAGCGCAACCGCGAGGCCGCCCTCGCCAAGGCCCTGGAACACGAGAAGGAACTCTCCGAGCAAGCCCGCGCCGCCGAGCGTGCCAAGGGCGAGTTCCTCGCCGTCATGAGCCACGAGATCCGCACCCCCCTCAATGGCATCCTCGGCT
>Ga0351859_1236_pt1 | contig 8849 bp, 6 predicted proteins | sample BONcelFGM3001D11_FD_206789 | JGI IMG/M metagenome (GOLD analysis project Ga0351859, IMG submission 206789) | Enriched cells from coal bed in the Powder River Basin, Montana, United States - BONCAT cells FGM rep2 HSBNCT.FGM.300.1.D11 ... | reverse complement strand
TTGAAAACTATACCGATCTGGCAGCGGTAAGCCTTGGACCTGAAAATGGTTTAAGTTATGAAGTGAGCTACGATATCCCCGGAAAGGGCTTAGTTACAGAGGCTATCGTTCATAAAGTGACTAACGGTATTTCGGCCAATTATGTTGAGCCTTACATGCGCAGGCGCGACCCCGATACCATGCTCATAGCCGATACACAGCCAACCGATAAGGAACTTTTCAGGAATCGCATGGGTTATTCGTTCGATGGGTTGCGTTCACAAACATTTGAGTGGCTAAAGAAACAGGATTTAGTTGTTTTCTTCTTTAAAATAGGCCTGATGGACGACAGTCCTTTTGGAATGGCAGTTGCTCCGGCAAATGCAGGTTTCTTTGCTATGGGATTGGCCATGTTGCAAAAAATTGTTCATCTGGATGAAATTCCGGCTGGCACAAACATTTATGCAACCGTTTATGTTGCACCGCCCTTCCGTCATACCCATTTCGATGGAAAACAAGTAGTTGTACACAATCGCTTAGATCATCAGTACGAAATATTTTCTTATAACCTCTATCCTGGCCCAAGCGCAAAAAAAGGAATTTATGGTGTTTTGCTTACCATAGGTGAAAAAGAAGGATGGGCTACAACCCATTGTTCAGCCGTTGAATCGGTGAGCCCTTATGATAACATCACCCGCTTCATGCATGAAGGAGCAAGCGGAGGTGGAAAAAGTGAAATGTTGCAACACATTGTACGCGAGCCTAGTGGCGAAGTTCTTATCGGCACAAACAGCGTAACGGGAGAAAAAAGAACAATTCAAATCCCGCGTTTTTGCGAAATTCGACCTGTATGCGATGATATGGCAACGGTGCACACTTCCTTACAAACAGAGAGCAAACGGTTGCGACTTCTTGACGGAGAAAATTCATGGTTTATCCGCACCGATAATATTACCGGCTACGGTATCGATCCTGTTCTTGAAAAAATCACAATTAACGCAAAGCAGCCTTTACTGTTTTTGAATATACAAACTCACCCTGGAGGAACAGCATTGCCCTGGAATCACATTGAAGATGCCCCAGGTAAACCTTGCCCTAATCCGCGTGTGGTTGTTCCCAGAGAATTATTTGAGGGAGTCATCTCGCATCCTGTTCATATCGACGTACGAAGTTTTGGTGTACGCACTCCTCCCAGCTCGATGCTTGATCCAACATATGGTGTTTTGGGGTTATTTCATTTTCTTCCTCCTGCACTGGCATGGTTATGGCGTTTAGTTTCTCCTCGTGGACACGCCAACCCAAGTATTATCAGCCTTGGCAAAGGAATGGAAAGTGAAGGTGTTGGATCGTACTGGCCTTTTGCTACCGGCAAAAAAGTGCGTCATGCTAACCTGCTGCTTGATCAGATTGCCTCAAAAACAGATACCCATTATGTTTTGACACCCAATCAATATGTTGGTGTTTGGAAAGTTGGTTTCAGGCCTCAATTGCTTATGCGTGAATATCTTACACGCAGAGGAAACTCTAAGTTTCGTCCTGATCAAATTTCGCCCGCCCGCTGTCCTTTATTGGGTTATGAACTCGAATTTCTGACAATTGAAGGCTCAAAAATTCCTTCGCGCTTCCTCAAGACCTACAAGCAACCCGAGTTAGGTTTTGAAGGTTATGATAAAGGTGCTGCTATTCTTACAGAATTTTTCAGAAAAGAGTTGGAACAATACCTTACTCCAGATCTGTCAGAACTGGGTCGTGTGATCATTGAAACCTGTCTGAACAACGGGACGATCGAGGATTACGAAAAACTCATTCCTAAGAAATAAAAATGAGCTAAAGTCAGAGCCTCATCTCAGGCACTTCGCCTTCAACAATCAAAGGAGCGGCTGTTTTTGAAATAATTTCATCTACACTCACTCCCGGTGCGCGTTCGAGCAACCGAAAGCCATTGCTTGTCACATCAACAACTGCCAGATCTGTCACTATTCGTTTCACACAGCCGATGCCTGTCAAGGGTAAGGTGCATGATGGCAACAACTTAGAGTTTCCTTTTGGATCGGTATGTGTCATTGCTACAATGATATTTTTTGCTGAGGCAACGAGATCCATCGCGCCACCCATGCCTTTTACCATTTTGCCCGGAATCTTCCAACTGGAGAGGTCGCCTCGTTCCGAAACTTCAAAAGCACCTAAAACGGTGAGATCAACATGGCCGCCTCTTATCATGGCAAAGCTGGTACTCGAATCGAAAAAGGCAGCCCCTTTCGTGTAAGTGATCGTTTGCTTCCCTGCGTTGATCAAATCAGGATCTTCTTCACCTTCAAAAGGGAATGGACCAATTCCCAGTAAGCCGTTCTCCGACTGAAGTATAACTTCCATTCCATCAGGGATATAGTTTGCAACCAGTGTCGGTATGCCAATTCCGAGGTTCACGTAAAACCCATCTTTGAGCTCCTGAGCTATACGTTTTGCTATTCCATTTTTATCTAAAGCCATTTTATTTCGGTTTTACGATTTGGGACGTGTTGTTACAAATTCAATACGTTTTTCCAGGTTCTCAGCCTGAAAGATGCGTTGCACAAAGATTCCTGGAGTATGTATCTGATTGGGGTCGAGTGTGCCGGCCGGCACAAGTTCTTCCACCTCAGCAATAGTAATTTTTCCAGCCATTGCCATCGCCTGATTAAAATTATTTGCAGTATTACGGTAAATAAGATTGCCATGAGTGTCGCCTTTCCATGCTTTAACGATAGCAAAGTCGGCAACAAGTGCATGTTCCATTAAGTACATTTTTCCGTTAAACTCACGTGTTTCTTTTCCATCGGCCACTTCGGTACCCACTCCGGCAGGCACAAAAAAGGCAGGAATACCAGCACCACCAGCACGACAACGTTCGGCAAGTGTTCCTTGCGGGTTCAATTCAACCTCCAGCTCTCCGCTGAGCATCTGACGTTCAAACTCAGCATTCTCACCAACATAAGATGAAACCATCTTTTTGATTTGTCGTTGCTGAAGCAACAATCCCAAACCAAAATCATCGACACCCGCGTTGTTTGATATACATGTGAGTCCTTTTACTTTGCTTTCAACAAGTGCCTGAATACTGTTTTCCGGTATTCCACACAAGCCAAAACCTCCGAGCATGAGTGTCATATTATCAGCTATTCCGGCAATGGCTTCTGTTGCGTTTTTTACAACTTTTTTCATGATTGAATTATTTTTTTTCGTCAGTAAATCCATTGTAATTGTGGGTTCCATCACAATACGGACGACTATGTGAAGCGCCGCAACGGCAGAGGGCAAACATGCTTGTTTTCTCCTCTTTATTACCAAATTGATCGATGATTTCCACCGGACCCTGAATGAGCGCCGGACCGTTGGCAACGATCTGTATGCGCATCATTTTTGCTGTTTTGTTTTCTGATTCCATATGCAGGATGCTTAAAAAGTATGATGAAGCACTATTTCAAAACAGGCACAAGATACTATTTTTTTGCCAACCTATCAGTGCCGGAACAAATCTGCTTTTCAGGCATTTTTTTAAGGTTACTGGTGTTGTAATACATAAAAAGTATTACTTTTGCAGCCCTGTGTAAATAACAGGAGAGGCCCGGATGGCGGAATTGGTAGACGCGCTGGTCTCAAAAACCAGTGAGGTTACACTCGTGCCGGTTCGATCCCGGCTCCGGGTACGCCTAAACCCCTTGAAAACAATCTTTTCAAGGGGTTGTTTTTTTTGTATATTTACTCCTTGTTTTAAACCAAATAAACATGACACGATTTACCTCCATCCTGCTGATACTATTTACAATGTATCAACCGGCAAAAACTCAATCAGATTTTGATTATTCAATAGCCCTTGAAGAAATTATTTTGCCCGGTTTACCCGGATTACAATCATATATTTATGCACAGCATGAAGGTAAGTGGCTGATTATCGGCGGTAGAAAAGATGGACTTCATGCCCGGCAACCGTTCAATGCCTTTCCTCAATCGGGTAATAACACCATGATTTATGTTGCTGATATTGCCTCAGGTGAGCTTTGGAGCTCCTCAATGGAAACGCTTACAGTGAGTATAAGAGAGCAGTTGCAATCGACCAATATGAATTTTTCACAAGATGGCGACACCTTGTATGTCATTGGAGGATACGCGTTTGCAGCTTCAGAAAATGATCATATTACATTTCCTTATCTTACAACTATCACCGTCTCGTCTGTGATTGAAGCTGTGATTAACAACGAGCCCCTGTCTCCGTTCGTCAAGCAAATTACAAATGATGTTTTTGCTATTACAGGTGGACACCTTGTTAAAATGGGTGCATATTTTTACCTCGTCGGAGGTCATCGGTTTGATGGCCGTTATAATCCTATGGGAAATCCAACCTATGTACAGTCCTATTCGAATCAAATACGAATGTTCACAATAAACAACAGCGGTAATCAGCTGACTTATGGAAATTACAGTGCCTTGACTGATCCCGTTCATCTGAGAAGAAGAGATTATAACCTTATAGCTCAGGTATTTCCTGACGGAACACAAGGCTACACGATCTCATCAGGCGTTTTTCAGTCGGGGGTTGATTTGCCTTTTCTGTATCCGGTTGACATCAGAGAGAACAGTTATACGCCAATAACAACTTTTAATCAATATTTATGTAATTACCATGCAGCAAACATTGGTTTATACGACAGTGTTTCGCAGCAAATGCATAACTTATTTTTTGGAGGCATGAGTCAGTATTATTACCAAAACGGAACCCTTATACAGGATAATCTTGTTCCTTTTGTAAAAACCATCAGCCGGCTCACCCGTTATGCAGATGGTAGTTTGCAGGAATATCAAATGACAGAGGAGATGCCTGGTTTTCAAGGTTCGGGAGCTGAATTTATTGTAAATCCCGATTTGCCTCTCAATGCTACCGGCTCCATTCTGTTGCATAAATGCCAAAACGATACCCTTTTACTGGGGCATATTTTCGGAGGTATTTATAGCCCTCTTTTAAACCCTTTCTCATCGAATCAAACCTCTCAAACTTCGGCTGACGCGCGTATTTATGCTGTCAGGCTGATTCCATCATCAGTGGTTGGGGTGCAGAAAATTGATGGTACTAATCCCTACCAGCTGAATGTATTCCCAAATCCTACCAAAGGCGACTTCACGCTCGAAGTTGAAGCAGATGCGTCGGTTGATGTCTATTATTACCTTACCAACACTGCTGGTTCGATCATCGATGAGGGATTTTTAAATGAAAAAAACAACGGGAAACAATCAAAATTAATTCGCCCGTCAATTTCATCAGCTCAGCAAAATTTGCAGGTTACTATTGTTGCTGAAGACAGGTTTTTTGTCACAAAAAAGATTGTGATACATTAACCGGCAAATGTCATCGCCTTTTCTATCCATAATTGCTACATCCATTTTTGGTATGGATTTGTATATTACTTTTGCATACAAATAACTGCATATGATCGAGAATTTTTTGCATGAGTTTCATTTACCCTTACAAAATCCCGTACTTGTATTTGCAGTCATTTTATTGATCATACTGCTGTCTCCCATTATTTTGCGAATGCTAAAGGTGCCCGGAATTGTTGGTTTAATACTTTCAGGCGTTGTGATTGGTCCTTTTGGATTCAATATTATTGAAAACAATTCCGCGGTCAATCTCTTTTCTACCATTGGTTTATTGTATATCATGTTCATTGCCGGACTTGAACTTGATTTAAGTGAATTCAGGCTTCACCGCAACAGAAGTCTCGTTTTTGGATTGTATACATTCATCCTTCCCCTAGCCATCGGTTTCCCCGTATGCTACTCTGTTCTTGGATATGATTTCTATGCCAGTTTGTTGATTGCCAGTATGTTTAGTACACATACCTTGGTGGCTTATCCTATTGTAAGTCGTATGGGTGTCTCCAAAAATCAAGCGGTTGCCATCACTGTGGGAGGAACAATACTTACTGACACCGCCGTCCTTTTACTTTTGGCTTTTATTATGAGTGCGGAAAAAGGTAGTATTGAACCAGGTTTTTGGATTCAGATGCTGATTTCGGCAGTGATTTTTTCTGTCATCCTTTTTTGGGTAGTACCGCGTATTACTGCATGGTTTTTCAAAAAAATGGAAAGTGAAAAATACTCGCACTATATTTATGTTTTAGCAATCGTTTTTTTAGCAGCTTTTTTAGCAGAAATCGCCGGTGTGGAACCAATTATTGGAGCTTTTGTTTCGGGTTTGGTTCTCAACAGGTTCATTCCTCATTCATCGGTTTTGATGAATCGAATTGAGTTTATAGGATCATCGCTTTTCATTCCTTTCTTTCTTATAAGTGTTGGAATGCTTGTTGACGTAAGTGTAATATTACAAGGGCCTCAAGCTCTGATAATTGCAGCAATACTAACTACGGTGGCAATTGCCGGAAAGTGGCTGGCAGCCTTGGCTACACGTTATAGTTTTGGTTATAGTCATGCACAACAACAACTCATTTTCGGACTAAGCAGTTCACATGCGGCTGCTACCATTGCTGTTATTCTCGTTGGTTTTCAAAATGGAATCATAGATGAAAACATTCTTAACGGAACAATTATCCTCATTTTGTTTAGCTGTATCATCGCTTCGGTAGTCACAGAAAGAGCCTCAAAACGTATATTACAGGAAACAGACAATACGGCAAAAAATGAACAACAATCGGTGGATTCGTCAGAAAAAATCCTGCTGCCTATTGCTAATCTGGCCAATATGGAAAAACTTCTCGACTTTGGCATTTTTATCAAAAATAAGCTTAACAGTCAGCCAATTACCATTTTTTCGGTCGTGCCAAATGATGCCGAAGCAGAGCTTAATCTGCGTAAAGCAAGAGAACGTTTACAGGGATTTGCTCAACATATTTCTGCTGCTGAATCAAAGGTAGATATTGTAGCAACCATCGATCACAATGCTTCTGCAGGAATCATACGAACAGCAAAAGAATCACTCGCAAGTATTATTTTGCTTGGATGGCCTCAAACGGCAGGATTGATAGAAAAGGTTATTGGCAACAAACTTGAAAGTGTGATTTACAATATTGACAAAACTGTTTTCATCTGTCACTTTTCAAAACCTTTGATCAATCACAAACGCATTATCATTGCCGTTCCCCCCTTTGCTGAACTGGAGCAGGGTTTCACCTTATGGATAAAAAAAATGATACAGCTTTCAAATGAAATAGGAACTTCTATTGGTTTTTACACCACCGCAGCAACACGAAAAATGATAGAAGAAAACAGACAAATTAAACTTATTGCCCGTAAATCATTTTTTATTGAGTTCACTTCCTGGGATAGTATTCTGCTGCTTTCCAACGATATAACTCAAGATGATATCCTTGTTCTTGTTTCGGCACGAAAAGGCTCAATTTCCTATCTCAGCGCCCTTGACCACCTGCCTTCAAAGATTGAAAAACAATTTGAACATTTCAGTCGTATCATTATTTTTCCTCAACAGCATCATGTTGAATATGTCAACGATCGGTATAAAGATATTGATGCTGAGCCTTTGTTACGTGGTGTTGAAACTTTGAACCGATTGGGAAAAGGTGTTGGAAGTTTCTTTAAAAAAGCTGAATAAAAACTATTAATAAGGTATTCAAAAAGTTAAACTCACTTAAAACTTAAAGAAATGCTCATTCAATTGCTCGACATCTTGCGGATTGTTTTGGTAGGAATCGCTTTTTATGTGGGATATTCCATCGGTTTCGACACAACCTACAACCCTGTTGCCCAACTTCATTTTATGATACCCGTTGTAATTGTTGCCATTGCCGGTATCTCAGGCCTAGAAGGGTTGATCTTTGGTAAAAAAACAGCCCGCGCCAAAGGTTATGAAACAGGCAGCAATTACCAGAAACAGTCGTCGTTTGCATTATTGTCCTATGCTGCCGGAGCTTTATTGGTTTATTTTAGCAATTGGGGCATTTATGCCGAACTCACCATTTTATTCGTTTTCTTTTTCTTCTTTACACTCTCGGCCATCAATCATGGCATTGACGCCATACGCCATAAAAACTATAAGTGGCAAAACATCAACCGTCCGTTTATCCTTCTTTTGATGTTAGCCGGTTTTTTATATCCGGTATGGATGTTTTTAAGTAATTGACTAATAACCTTTTGGGGAGTAATAGCTCTCTGATTTGAATTCTGTTAGCAAGGTTTTTTTTACATAAAGCCTTCACTAAAAGAATCTTAATCTTTGCATCGTGTCTTTGAAACTGAAAGAAGATGTCTGCTTGCAGTTGCTTTTTAAGAACAAAAAAATCACGCTTCTCATGTTACAAAGTAAACGTGAATGCATTTTATTTCCGTCAATTAACTGTATATTTGTCGTAAATCAAGAAAACTAAATCATGAAAAAATTTGCAGTAGTTTTAGCCGGCTGTGGTGTTTATGATGGTGCTGAAATTCATGAAGCCACCCTGGCAATGTTGGCAATTAAACAGTCGGGTAATGACTATCAGTGCTTTGCACCAGACATGGAGCAATATCATGTGATCAATCATCTTACAGGTGAGGTAATGAATGAAAAGCGCAATGTGCTTGTTGAGGCGGCGCGAATCGCCAGAGGAAGCATCATGCCACTATCGCAATTTGATGCGGATTCATTCGATGTGCTTTTCTTTCCGGGAGGTTTTGGCGCTGCCAAAAATCTTTCAACAGTTGCCTTCGACGGACCAAAAGCTACGGTTCAGCCCGATGTGGAAAAGGCAGTGAAAGCCATGTTCAACCAAAAGAAACCTATTGGTGCCATGTGTATCTCACCAGCTTTCATAGCTAAAATCCTTGGTGATGTTAATGTGACAATCGGCAATGATGAAGGCACAGCGCAAGTTATCGAAGCTTTT
>Ga0351859_1233_pt1 | contig 8946 bp, 7 predicted proteins | sample BONcelFGM3001D11_FD_206789 | JGI IMG/M metagenome (GOLD analysis project Ga0351859, IMG submission 206789) | Enriched cells from coal bed in the Powder River Basin, Montana, United States - BONCAT cells FGM rep2 HSBNCT.FGM.300.1.D11 ... | reverse complement strand
AGCGAAAAAGTTGATTCGGAGTCATATCCGAGCGCCCCAAGTGCATTCCACCGGGAGGGATATCGAAAACGTCGCGATGCCAGTGCGTAGTGTAAAATGACTGAGGCAGACCACACCACAGCGGATCATAGTCCGATATCGGATCCAGCATTACGGGGAAAAAACCGATTTCCTTCTTATTGGCTCGCCGGACCTCCGCACCGAGGGCGGCAGCCATCAGTTGAGCACCCAGGCAAAGACCGATGACTGGCATTTCCTCTGAAGCGGCTTTTCGGATCAGATTTTTTTCAGCTTCCAGATAGGGATAGGCATCCACCTCATAGGCCCCTTGCTCCCCGCCTCCGAAAGCCAGCCCGGAGTAGCCGTCTGTGCTTGGGGGGAGTGATTGGCCGAGATACGGGTGCACAATGTCCACGGAAATCCCTTTTTCAGAGAAAATCTCGCCAAGAAGGCCTGGTTTATCGGTTTCCCCATGTTGAACAAAAAGGACTCTCTTACTTCTCATTGCGCGGGGCACCATCGATTGGGCGTCATGAGAGTGTGAATAAGCAGGTTGCGGGCCAAGAGTGCGGGTATGTATCACAGCACTTGCGGGAAACGTCGTTCTTCGCAATGATGGAAGGTTCGCATGGCAAACAAGTCTCGAAAACATGGCACATGGGATGCCGTCGTAGGCCTCCTTCTTCTCGGTGCCGGGATTTTGCTGCCCATCGCCCTCATCTCTTATGATCCGAAGGACATTCCCACCTGGGTGCCTCTGATCAGTTCGTCAAATACAGCCAATGCCGTTACGCACAATCTCTGCGGCATTCTGGGGGCTATCGGGGCAGGGTACCTTTATTTTTTCTTTGGCGCAGCCGCTTACCTCTGGATCATCGTGTTGGCAGGCTACGGCCTGGCAAAGCTCTCCATCCGTGGCTTTACCATCCGCGATCGGGTGGGCTGGAGCTTTTTGTTGGTCATTTCGGGAGCTTGCCTCCTGCACCTGCAACCCTGGTTTTTTCAAGGGTGGAATGCACGATTTGAGATCGAGGGCCCCGGGGGCGGGGTCGGCAGATGGGTGGGGGAAAAGGCTTTCGGTGGCCCTCTGGGTCCCGTCGGCGCCCCGTTGGTCCTGGCCGTCATCTATCTCGTCAGTCTGGTGCTGGCCATTGGCTTTCATCCCATTCATGTCCTGAAATCCGCGTGGGCCTCAGCGAAAGCACGGGCTGCTGAACGCAAAGCTCGCCGTCTTGCCGCCATGGAAGAAGCGGAGCGCATCGAAGAAGAGCGCATCGAGCTTGAGAAGCAGGCCCGCAAGCTGGAGAAGAAGATGCGCCGCAAGACGCCTGCCTCCGAGCCTGAGCCCATGGAGGACATCCGCTCTCCGCAGGAACCTCCTCCTGAAGTCAAAATTTTCGACGCCACCGCCCCTCAAGAAAGACGTCCATCGCTGGCCGAGCTCGAGGCTGGTCGCAAGAAGAAACCCGAGATCAAACCCAGCTTGGGAGGCCTCCACTTGGAGAACTACGAACTTCCTTCCATGGACCTACTCGATCCCATCGATGTGGAGGGTCGTACTCCTGCCGATCATGGCGAACTCCTCTCCATCCAGGCGACCATCGTGGAAACCCTGGCCCAGTTTGGGATCACCGCCCGTCCCGGAGACATTACTCGCGGTCCTACCATTACGCGCTATGAGGTGACTCCCGATCGCGGCGTGCGGGTGGATCGCATCGCCAGTCTGGAAAAGGACATCGCCCGCGCCACTCGCGCCCAGCGCATTAATATCTTGGCTCCCATTCCCGGCAAAGACACCGTCGGCATCGAGTTGGCCAACAGCAAGAAGGTCAAGGTGACCCTACGCGAGTTGCTGGAGACCGATGAATGGGTCAATGGTTCCGGCAAACTTCCACTCGCCCTTGGCAAGGACGTTTACGGCAACACCATCCTGGCCGATCTCGCCAAGATGCCCCACTGTCTGGTCGCGGGAACGACGGGCAGTGGTAAGAGCGTTTGCATCAACTCCATCATCGCCAGCCTTCTCTTCCGCTTCACCCCGGAGGAACTCCGCTTCATCATGATCGATCCCAAGGTCGTGGAGATGCAGATGTTCAATAAGCTTCCCCATCTCGTCACTCCGGTCGTCACGGATCCGAAAAAAGTCCTCATGGCCCTTAAGTGGGTCGTTGATGAGATGGAGCAACGCTACAAGGTCTTCGCGAAGGTCGGAGTCCGCAATATCCTCGGCTTCAATGAGCGCCCGCTTCCGAAGTCGGCCGCCGAATTGGCCGCCGAGGAAGAAGCCAGTGCTGAGACGGAAGAAGAGCCCGCCGAGCCTCTGGAGGATATCGTCTCTCTCGAAGAGAATCCCGAAGCTGTGGTGGAGGACGAGCCCGAGGAGGAAGCTCCCCGCATCTCCGTCCCTCGGGACGATGACATTATCGTTCCGGATCGCATGCCTTATATCGTTGTCATCATCGACGAGTTGGCCGACCTCATGCAGACGGCTCCCGCCGATGTGGAAGGCGCCATTGCGCGTATTACTCAGATGGCTCGTGCCGCAGGCATCCACTTGATCGTTGCTACTCAGACTCCCCGAGCGGACGTCGTGACGGGCATTATTAAGGCAAATATCCCCAGCCGCGTGGCTTTCCAAGTGGCCTCCGGTCTCGATAGCCGAGTCATCCTTGACCAGAAGGGGGCCGAAAAACTCCTCGGTCAGGGTGATATGCTCTATCTCCCGCCAGGTTCGTCAGAACTCCAGCGCGCCCAAGGTGTCTTGGTCACTGATGATGAGATTCGGCGCGTTGTGGATTTTGTGGCCACCCAGGCCCAGCCGAAATTCGAGTCCAGCATCCACGATAAGCTCCAGAATGCGTCCGGTCCTGAGGAGGATGTGACGGATGAGGACGAGGAGTTGGTACAAAAATTCCTGGATATCATGCGGCAGGAGCGGCGGGCTTCCACATCCATGTTCCAACGCCGACTTCGCCTTGGCTATACCCGATCGGCGCGTATCGTCGATATCCTCGAGCAGAGGGGCATAGTCGGTCCCCGTGACGGAGCGAAGGATCGTGAGATTCTCATCGATCTGGACGCCTTGGATTAGTTTTTTGGCTCATACGGCGAGAAAAAGCCGACTTACAGCGAATTTCACTTGTTTTTCTCGTCGGAGAGGGCATCTAACCTGAACTGGGGAGAAATGAATTGCGTCGTGACTAGAAACCCAAAACCAACAAGCCGGATGCGGTATATACCGTTCGTTCCGGGAATGGTTTGTTTCTCCCACCAAGCACCATGAACGGGCAAAATTTACATTCCGATATTGAAACTTTGGGGGATATTCTGCGGCAAGCCCGCGAAAAGAAGGGTATTCCCGTCGAGCAAGCGGCACACGAAACCCGCATCCGGGCAAATCTGCTTCGAGAGTTTGAAGCCGACGACTTCTCGCACCTCGCACCGGGCTACGTCCGCATGTTTGTCACCGATTACGCGAAATACCTCGGCCTGCCGGAAACTGCGGTGAAGCGCCATCTTCCCGACTCCGGTGTCTGTGGAGTCGAGGGATATCAATATCTCAAGAGTGGCGTTCAGTCCGGCCGCATCTCGGTCGCCGTGCGACCTCCTCCCGTACGGAGCAGGCTGTCTGCTCTGGTTACGGCCCTTATCATCGTGGCTCTCGGTGTCGGTGTCGTCCAAGCTTGGATTACCCTGCGCAAACTGGACCGACTGAGCCTCGGTCAATATGCCCAGAGTGACCGGCAGACTCTTGTCTCTGAGTTGGTGGTTGTCGAAGAGCCTGTCGTAACATCCGTTCCTGCTCCTCTTCCTGTTGCCCCGCCGAACGAAGTCAGTGATTTTTCGGCGGTGGGCGAACCTGCCACTCCGGTCTCCGAGACAGTGGATACTCGTCCCGCGGGAATTTCCGAACTGGAGCGCCCCCAAGCCTCCTCCTCTCCAGCGCCCTCTCACGGTGCCTCCTTCTTCGTAGGTGGCTCCGATGTGGCTCGCTAACCTCTTTTTTTTCCTCCGATGGGTCTGTCTCCTGAAGTTATTTCCTCCGTGCCGCATAAAGTTGGCATGATCAGCCTCGGCTGCGCCAAGAATCTGGTGGATGCCGAGATCATGTTGGGCAATGCCTCGGCCAATGGCTTTGTTGTCACTTCCGATGCCTCAGACGCGGATGTCCTCATCGTCAATACCTGCGGCTTTATTGATTCCGCCAAGCAGGAATCCATCGACGCCATTCTCGACGCCCGTCGCCACCCGGATCAGCGACTCGTCGTCAGTGGTTGCCTGGCCCAACGCTATCGCGAGGAACTGGCCAGGGAGCTTCCCGAGGTGGACGCCTTCATCGGTCTGGATGAAATCCCCAAGGTCGCCGATGTATTGACCAATGTGCTGTCCCGTCCCGCTTCGTCGGGAACATTGCCGCTGCTCATCAGCCCGAAGTCCCGCTATATCCCGGACTACGATACGCCTCGCTTCCGGCTGACGCCCCGACACTCTTCCTATGTAAAAATCGCCGAAGGCTGCAATCACCCTTGTAGCTTCTGCGTGATCCCACAGATGCGCGGCCGTCATCGCAGCCGCACCATCCCCTCCGTTGTCGCGGAAGTAAGAAATCTCGTCGCCGAGGGCGTGAAGGAGTTTAATCTCATCAGCCAGGACACCACTTACTTCGGTATGGACCTGTGGGAGCGCAAGGCCGGTCCCCGTCAGCCGGTGGATTCTTCTCGCGGCCCCACTCTCGTGACCCTGCTGGACGAACTCGCCAAGATCGAGGGCGACTTCTGGCTTCGTCTCCTCTACACCCACCCCGCTCACTGGAGCGATGAACTCATTGGCGCCATCGCCTCAAATCCAAAGGTGGTCAAATACGTGGACATGCCTCTCCAGCACATCGAGGAGGGAATGCTCTCCACCATGCGTCGCGAGACCTCTCGCCAGCATATCGAGGATCTCATCCTCAGAATGCGTGCCGGTATTCCCGGTCTGGCCATCCGCACCACTTTCATCGTCGGCTTCCCCGGCGAGACCGAGGAGCAATTCGAAGGTCTCCTTGAGTTCATCGAGCGTGTCCGCTTTGAGCGCCTCGGGGTTTTCCAATACTCTCAGGAAGAAGGCTCCCGCGCCGCCAAGATGGAGGAGCAGCTTCCTCTGCGCGTGAAGAGCGCCCGCTTCCGCAAGGCCATGCGTCTCCAGCAGCTTATCGCCGGTGAAGTTGCCAAGGCCCAGGTGGGCCACAAGATTCGCATCCTTGCCGACCAGCCTCAAATCGGTCGCACCGCGCATGATGCTCCCGACGTGGACTGCCGCGTCATTCTCTCCGAGCCTGTGCAGGTCGGCGAGTTTGTCGATGTGGAGGTCACAGGGACAAATGTTTACGACTTGCTGGCGACTCCTCTCGCCGCCACTCCTCGTCGCAAAAGGGCCTGATGCCCTGGATTAAAGACTCCACTTATCCATGTCCTCGTTTTTTAACGAACGGGCATTTGCAAACCATCTTCCCAGCCCTGTTCCGACGCGTCCCGGTAGTGACGGACGTCCGGGAGCGCTTGGAATTGGACGACGGAGACTTCATCGACATCGACTGGTTCCGCCCCCATCACCCCAGCGATAAGCTCGTCGTCCTCACTCACGGTCTCGAAAGTACCGCGCGAGATAGCTCCGTCCAAGGGATGGCGCGAGCGTTCGCTCTTCAGGGATGGAACGTCGCCGCGTGGAATTTCCGGGGATGCAGCGGCGAAGAAAACCGCACGCTGGGCTCCTATCACAGCGGTAGCTCCGGCGATCTCGGAACCGTGCTGATCCATGCCATGAATGTCACCTCCTCTCGCAAGGTGGCGCTGGTGGGATTCAGCATCGGCGGCAATATCACGCTGAAATACCTCGGCGAGTCCTCGGATGCAGTAGATGACCGTATCGTCGGCGCAGTGGCTCTCTCAGTGCCATGTGATCTCGCGGCGAGCGCATTGGAACTGGAAGCTCCCGGCAATCGCATTTACATGCGCCGCTTCTTGCAGACCCTGGAGACCAAGATGATCGCCAAGGCCCGCCGTTTCCCCGGCCAAGTCGATGCCAGCCTCGTCCGACGCATGAGGACCTTTCGCGAGTTTGACGACACCTTCACCGGCCCTCTTCATGGGTTCCGGGACGCACAGGATTATTGGCGCCAATGCAGCAGTCTCTTCCTGCTGGATCGGATACGGGTTCCCACCTTGCTGATCAATGCTCTGGACGATCCCTTCCTGGGCAAGTCGTGTTATCCCACGGATATTGCCCAAGACCACCAATGGCTCCATCTCGAGACCCCCACCCATGGGGGCCATCTGGGGTTTGTGACCTTTGGCCGCAAGGGGATGTATTGGTCGGAAGAACGCACCTTGAGTTTCCTGCAATCACCGGGCTCTTTTTAGATCAAGTCAGTTTCCTGTAGATGCCCGGGCGCTCTACCTGATAGATCCATACACCCCATGAGGTCATTCGTCGCAGAGTTCATCGGCACCTTCTTCTTCGTGCTCACCGCCGGCCTTGCCGTGACGGGGACGTCCGTGGGTGCCATATCCGGCTTGGCGATGGCAGGGATGCTCGGAGCTATGACCTACGCGGTCGGTCCCATTTCCGGAGGACATTTGAATCCCGCAGTGACCTTGGGCATTCTTGTCCGGGGCCGCATCTCCTGGTTAGTGCTGCTATCCTACTGGGTGGCTCAACTCATGGCCGGTACCCTCGCCGCGCTGACCTTTATCTTTCTCAAGGGCAGTGCCGTCCCTCAGCCCCTGGAGCCCATGGTAGGCCAGGCTCTCCTCGCGGAGTTCCTTTTCACCTTTGCCTTGTGCTTCGTCATCCTGACCGTGGCGACTTCCCCGGCGACCGCAGGAAATTCCTTCTACGGCCTGGCCGTCGCATTGACCATGCTGGCCGGAGCCTTCGCTGTGGGTTCGATCTCAGGCGCTCTTTTCAATCCCGCCCTCGCCTTGGGCTTCACCTTCATGGGACTACTGGCGGGCAATAGCCTCTGGATCTATTTTGTGGCGGAACTGGCCGGTGCCATCAGTGCCGCTCTCATCTTCCGCTCGCTTCTGACCCGGAAGTAATCAGCGAGGCACCGAGACCTTCACCGCAGATACATCGAAGACGATCTGCAATCCGGCATTCTCCGCGATGTAGCGCATGGCACGGCCTGCGGGAATTGATGAGAGACTAAGCGTCACCTTCGGGTCCTGATCACCGGGAACGGTCCAGAGAATGTTCACAGGCTGTTTGCCATCGGTGGCTTTCTTTACCTGCTGGGACACGAAGTTCATGGCCTCGCGCGCAGATACATCGTTGAACTCCACTTTCTCCAGCACAATCGCATTCAGCGAGCGCTCCAGCCGCTCGGCTTCCTCCTGCTTGCGCGTCACGAGCTCCAGTTGCCGCCGCGCCGTCTGATTTCCCGGCTGCACGGCCAGCACCGCCTCAAACATCAGCCTCGCCTCGGCGAAGTTTCCTGCCTGACTGGCTGTCATGGCTTCCTGATACAGTTGCTTGGGGTCCTCGGCCATCAGTGTTGAGACTCCCAGGAGTAGGGCGAATGCGGATCTCCACATGCCTCAAAGATTGGCACGGCAGGGGTTGAACTGCAACCGCACATGTTTTAAATCCCGTCAATGCTGCGACTTGATCCCCAGCCATCCTCAGCCTAGTCTCTGCCCACGATGCACAGAGGCTTTATCATCAGGGCGGTTTACGCCGCTCTGCTCGGAGTATGTGCCGTGGAACTTGCGGTGGGGCAAATGTCCGAGGAGGAAAAGAAAAATCTGTTTCTCAAAGCCCGTCAGGACATCCGACCCGTCCCCAAAAAAGAGGCCGCTCCGACGCCTCCTCCCAAGCCTCGCCCCGCAGCCACGCCCACTCCGCGGCCTCAGCCGACTCCGCGTCCACAAGCAACACCGGTATCGACTCCCCGTCCAGAGCCTCCCGCTCCCGCGGACGTTCCATCCCGCGAGGAAGAGGCACCTGAGGCAACACCTCCTTCTCGTCCCGTCTCCACACCCGCCAGCAAGCCCTCCCCGACTCCCGCGCCCAGCAAGCCCGTGCCGGTGCAGACTCCGCGCGGAAAAACTCCCGGTGGTGTCACCATGGATGCTCCCGTGGTGATCGAAAAATCCGGTCTCTCGGAGGACGAGGGTTTCGAGCCGCCTAAGAAAAGTGGAGGGGGCCTCTTTAAGCGCTGGCGTTATCTGACTCCCGCCGTTCGTAAGGCTATTGACTCGGCTCCCGTGCGCAAAGGACGCTGGAAATACGTCATCGTACACAACAGCGGCACCCGCCAGGGAAATGCCCGCATCTTCGACAACTACCACCGCCGCGTGCGGAAGATGTCAAATGGCCTCGCCTACCACTTCGTCATTGGTAATGGCAACGCCTCCGGCGATGGCCAGATCGAGATCGGCCCACGCTGGACAAAGCAGATCAATGGGGGCCATGTCGCCAGCGATTATCTCAACAACATCGCCATCGGTATCTGCCTCGTCGGCGATCTGAATCGCGACGCTCCCACCCCAGCCCAACTCGCCGCCTTGGATGAACTCATCGTTTATCTCCGTGGCCGTGTCGGCAAGGTGAAAGGCAAGCAGGCCATCGTCAAAGGTCATAAGGAAATCAACCCCAAACCCACAGACTGCCCGGGCGACCGCTTCCCGCTGAAGTGGCTGCGCCGGCGTTTCGGATCATAATGAAAATCGGCATCACGGGTGGCAAAGGTTTCGTCGGATTGGCGCTCCAGCGACTGGCACGCGAGCAGGGCGATGAAGTGGTTGTTTTCTCACGCTCACCGGGACCCGGAGAGCGGAAATTCGATATTTACGAGCCTCCGGATGTGGATGGTCTCGACGCCATCGTGCATCTGGCGGGAGAGTCGATCCTCGGTCTCTGGACTCCGTCGAAGAAGGAAAAGATCCAGGAGAGCCGAGTGGA
>Ga0351859_1230_pt1 | contig 9204 bp, 6 predicted proteins | sample BONcelFGM3001D11_FD_206789 | JGI IMG/M metagenome (GOLD analysis project Ga0351859, IMG submission 206789) | Enriched cells from coal bed in the Powder River Basin, Montana, United States - BONCAT cells FGM rep2 HSBNCT.FGM.300.1.D11 ... | reverse complement strand
CTGATTATCGACATTGAATCGTGCGGAACACTTCGGGAAGCAATAGAGCAACTTTCAGAAGATCGCCCCGAGATAGGCTTCAAGGGACGGGGGACTCCCGTGAGATTCTCTCGCCATTTGGAAGATGGTCTATGTCTGACTCGCGATGCAAACGGTGTTACCATTAGTTACGGGCGACCCAGCGACGCGTTACGCGGTATCGGTGTCTTGCTGGGTGGCGAGGAATGGGGAGAAAAATTTCACCAAGTTTCACAATTCACCACGGTAGGAGCAATGCTCGATTTGTCTCGAAACGGAGTGATGAAGGTTGTCGCTATCAAGCAACTGGTGAGAATGATATCCCTAATGGGTTACAATACGCTCTTCCTCTATATGGAAGACGTCTACGAAGTTGATAATGAACCGCTATTTGGAAACTCGCGCGGGGCATATTCCAAAGAAGAGCTCCGCGAGATTGATCAGTATTGTTTGCTTTTTGGGATCGTAGCCATTCCCTGTGTTCAGACTTTGGGTCATATGGAACAGATTTTTCAATGGCCGCAGTATTCTTCGATCAATGACACGGCCAATGTCATGCTGGTAGGTGAGGAGCGAACCTATCAATTAATTGGCAACATGCTGGATACTCTCGCTACCTGCTTTAGTACGCGCCGGATCCACATCGGAATGGACGAGGCGCACGGGCTGGCCAGAGGAGTCTATCTCGACAAGCATGGCTATGTCCGTTCGTCCGACGTGTTCACCGAGCATCTTGAGCGCGTAAACGGGCTATGCAAACAGAGGGGGCTTCAACCAATGATCTGGAGCGACATGTACTTTCGCATGGGTTCCGCCACCCATGACTATTACGATCTCGATGCCCATATCCGGCCCGAAGCGAGGGAGGCTATCCCAAGTGACGTTCAACTCGTTTATTGGGACTATTATCATACAGACCCCGATTTTTATCGCACCTACATTGATCGACACCGACAGTTGGGGAAGGAACCTTTGTTTGCGGCAGGTGCCTGGACATGGGGGCGTTTTTGGACTCACCATCCGCGTGCGTTCGCTACGATTTCCGCATCCCTTGCCGCCGCGAAGGAGAAGAGTCTAAAGGAAGTTTTCCTAACTCATTGGGGAGACGACGGCACCGAGTGCCTCCCGGGCTCACTGTTGCCAGCGTTACAGTACTTTGCGGAGCTAACCTACTCCGACTCCGTCAGTGAGCAACAACTGGCAAATCGCTTTTTTGGGACATGCAGTAAAAGTTGGTCTGTTTATAGCTCTTTGAGTGGTATCGATGCAGTTCCTGGAGACAAAACGCCCTATGAGAATGTCGCTAACTTCAGCAAATGGATCCTGTGGCATGACCCTATCTTGAATTTCTTGGATATGGACATACCCGACTCTATGGAAGACCATTTTGCTGAACTTAGCCTGAAATTTGCCGAGTTTGAGGGAACAGACCTTGAGGTCCGTTTCATAAAAGAGCTGACGGCAACATTAAGGGCGAAATGTCAGATTCACTCGAAAATACGGTATCTTTACCAGTCGCGAGACGTCGATGGTTTGCAAGAGCTTCGTTCAGGCCCACTAGGCTTGGTTCAGACAGGCGTTGCAAACCTTAACGAACTTCACCGCCGGATATGGCACGACTACTTCAAACCTTTTGGATGGGAGATACTGGAACGCCGTTACGCAGGACTTTTAGCTCGCCTCAAACATCTCGACGACCTTCTTTCACGCCTTCCTGAATCCTTTCCAAGGATTGCGGAGTTTGAAGGGCCGGGCAAAGCCGTATACGCGAATACTAAAAAAAATGATCTATATTTGATCTATGCTCGGACTGCTTCTTCGACGGTAAGGAACTAAGCAAAAAGTTGGTTCATGGTTTTGGAGGCTATACAGAAAGTCGCGGCAGCGAAATTCCAGAACTCGTTTTACAAGAATCAAAACCACGGCGATTTGCTGGGTTTTTCTCAATTCTCTCTACATCATTATGAAGGTTCTTATTACAGGCAGCTTGGGTCGCATTGCTTCGCAAATTATCCCTGAACTGGCAGATGACTTCGTGCTTATCCTTACTGATGTTAAATCAGGCGAAGTTGCAGGATTGCCAGTCAGTCCGCTGGATATCACAGATTATCACGCTGTCGTTGCCGCAACCAAAGGAGTCGATGCCATTCTCCATCTTGCCATCGCTTCGCAGCGAGACATAATCACCAATAAGACACTTTTTGACCGAGACGAAGGTGAGGAATATCTCGCCTTCAACGATCTTACGATTGAGACAAATATTCGAGGCACCTACCATCTTTTTGAAGCCGCTCGTCGCAATCAGGTGACTCGCGTTGTCTATGGCAGCAGTCTGACCATTTATTTGGGTAGTCCTGCATATGAAACTATTCATGATGAATTGCCTCCTCGGCCTCATAATTTCTATGCGTTAAGCAAACTTTGGGGCGAACAGATAGGCGAGTGGTTTTCCCGCAAGCACGGGCTTCGCGTTTATTGCTTGCGCTTTGGCACTCCGCACCCGCAGCCTGACGTCCCTGAATTTACCGGTTGGCTTAAAAACCCCAGGGCGGTTGCAACGTTTGTAACCTATTCTGATCTCGCATCCGCCATGAAGGCAGCCTTGTTGGCCGAAGGGCCTCGCTTTGGTGCTTACACCATAGTATCGGCAAAATCTGGCAATATTTTTGACCTCTCGAAGTCAATCGAGATTCATTGGCAACCACGAGATTTCATTGAATCGGATGGTACTATTACTCCAGCCTTGAAACCCACTGAATGAGTGCGCCAGGACTCTTCTGTCTGCTGAGGAAGCAATATCTTCAGACCTTCGGGGCGAGCTCCGAAGCAAGTGCTACTCATTTGCATTCTCGTCCACCAGAAATTCAAACAAAAGTGATAAACGGGAAGATTCTCACTGATCAGCCGATATGAAAATCGCCGTTATCACCACCGTCTGGTTCCCTCTATCTCATGCCGACGTTATTGTAACACGATGGGTGAAACCATTCCCGACTGACGAAAATTGCGGCTGGTCCAAACCGCACTCAAAAATTGCCTCTGCTTACATCGAGCAAAAACCGCATAACGACATCGGCATGTCATTCTGCGTGGACAAAGGCATCTTTCTGGCGGAAAGCATTGCGGACGCTCTTACGTTGGGGACAGGGCGCTTGGCTGTGGATGGGGTTTTGCTGATTGGGGAACACGGGGATTATCCTGATAATGAGTTCGGCCAGAAACTCTATCCACGCAAACGTCTCTTCGACGCCATCGTCAAGGTCTTCCACACCACCGGGAAAAGTGTCCCAGTCTTCAATGACAAGCACTTTAGCTGGAACTTCAAGGAGTCTGGCGAAATGCTGGAAACAGCCACCCGACTCGGATTCGCCCTTTACGGTGGCTCGTCTCTGCCGCATTGCCCCAATCTCCCTGAGCTAAAGCTTGACCAGCAGGAGATTTCAGCAGCGGTGGCCTTGTTTCACGGCAGTCCGGAAGCTTATGGCTACCATTCCATGGAGTTTGTCCAAGCGCTCATCGAGAAGCGCAGAGACGGTGAAAAGGGTATCCGGAGAGTCCGTTCCCTCAAGGAGCATGCCGCGCAAGATGTCATCCTTTCCGGCGAAATCTCTCGAGACTTGCTTATGCAGGCACTTATTAATCAAGGGTACCCTGATGATGAGGCAATTATTCCCTTTATTATGCAAAGGGTGGAGGGAACTCTAGTTTTTCAACTTGAGCATCTCGACGGGGTCATTGTTAGTCACCTTTTACTACCTAAGTTCGTTTCAAACTGGGCGGTTAGTATTGGCCTGAGGACGAAAGAGGTTCGTGCCTGTCAAGTGGATCCCGGTCGTGGAAGTCCCGATTTCTTTCAGAATTTCGCTTTTTTAAACGCCAGATTGGAGAGTTTTTTTCAAACAGGAGTACCTCCCACCTCTCCCCTGCGCACACACTTGGTTACTGGTATGCTCGAAGCCTCTCTACACGCCTTGAAAGCGGGAGGAGAATGGCTCGAAACTCCGCATCTCACTATTTCTTACTAGATATTTAGTCCCGGAAAATGGTGGAGAGAATCAGAAGTAAATAAAAGAGGGTGAGAAGCCGAGGATTTAGTGACGAACTCGAAAGGGTTAAGACCATGGAGAGTTTTTCAGACAGGCTCTTAAGCTCCCTTGACTATTTTGTATTGCTCGGGGGACGGCCATGCCATGAAGAATTTATCCCATAGTGCATCCTTCCAATGCTCGGAAATGCTCCCACCATCAAACGGGACTAAATATCTAAAACCCAAGCTCGATTTGATCCTCCCATGGCTACTGAGACACCCCCTCTTGAGCTTCAGAGTGGACAGCATGATTTGCTCCTGACCAGAATTTGAAGAGCCTCCCGCAGAATACCTCGTTATTGAGTCGGAGGCACTCAAGCCTGCGCCAGGCAGAAGTGCACCAGCTCATCCAGAGCCACCTGCGCCAGACAGACGCGGGTATCCGCTCCCCCGTAGTAGATGTTTAAGGTGCCATCCGGCATCACGACCGCTCCGTTGGTGAAGACCACATTCGGCACCTGTCCCATGCACTCATACGCAGTCTCCGGTTGGAGGATGAACTGCCGGGGAGCGGCAAGGATTTGATCCGGATTCTCCAAGTCCAGCAGCATCACTCCGAGGTAATAGTTCTCCGTTGCGCAATTCTTGGCCGTGGCATGATAGACGCAGAGCCATCCCTGATCCGTCTTGATGGGGATCGCTCCCGCTCCCGCCTTGGCCGCACTCCAGGGCGTCTTTGGCAGCGCGATGGGCTTTGCCTGCCCCCAGTACAGGAGGTCTGGAGAATAGTTGACCCAGATGCGTCCCGTCCCGTCGATGTCCTGTGGGCGTTCGAGTCGGGCATAGCGTCCGTTGATTTTCTCAGGAAATAGCGCCGCATTACGATTTGATGGCACCGACAGCTCTCCGACGGCGCGGAAGCTCTCAAATTCATCCGTCTGCGCGATGCCGATACAGCTCCCATATCCACCCAGCCAGCTTGCGTGCGTGACGTAAAACGTTCCGTCCAGCGGCGTGATACGCATGTCAAAGCGGTTCTCCAGGAATCGCTTCTCCGTGGCGCGCAGGGGATACTCGATCGGCGTCTGGGAAATGGTGAAATGCACCCCGTCCGGACTCGTCGCCGTATAGAAGCTATTGTCCCGCGCCATATCCTCGACTCGCAGCAACAGCAGCACCTCATCCTTGTACCTCACGGCCCCGCAATTAAACACCGACGAACACGGGAAAGGCATGTCTCCGGGCGACAGGATCGGGTTGTCTTCGTGCCTCCGCAGCAACGGAGCCTGATAAGTGACTTTTGGGTATTCGAGTGTGATCATAATTAAGTTCGCGGTGAAGTGAAGGTTTCCCCGGGGAGCCATTCGGCATCCAACTGAATGCTAAGGGCCAGGCCGTCGGGATAGGCCAGACGACGCTGCACGATTTCGGGCACAAGACCGCCGACCTTGTCCATGGGCATGATGAGACCGGACAATTGCAGGCCGTCGTCGGTGCGTCCGATTTCTTCCACACCGTAGGAAATGACGCTCAGGTCATCGGGGACGGAAAGCCCGTTGGCTTCAAGCTGCAGGATCAGTTCACGTGCGACTGCGTTACTCACGCAGACGATGGCGGTAGGTTGGGGGCGGGATTCGAAGATCTCCCGGCATCCTCTTCGGACGGCATCCTCCAGCGAGCTTGTGCGCCAGTCGCGCTCGATCAGGCTCACGGGCCATTTGGTCAGGTCAGGATGTTGATGCGCCAAGTATAGCCAGGAGGCAAAGCGCGTGCCGTGATTACTGTGTGAGAGCCAGTCGGCTGTGCGCTCGTCCATGAATTCCTCATCCGGCACCAGGAAGGGGGCGTGACGATCCTCGATACCCAGCCAGGCGATGTGACGATGCCCGACTTCTCGCAGTTGATCCGCGGCTAGGGCGGAGGCGCGGGCTTCATTGAAATAGACGGAATCCACGCCCTCCTGAAAGTCGTGGCCGATAGTGTAAATGATCGGAGCCAGTTCGCGCAGGCGGCTGATCCAGTGAGAGGGATACGGTTCGCTCAGGACCACGCCGTGAAATCGTTCCTTTCCGAGCAGCGCTTCCATTTCCCTTAGCGTACGAAAAGACTCGATCATCACCTCACCATCCATGTCGTCCACCGTCTGTCGCAATCCATCGATCATGTCGCTGCGATAGGGCACCGTGTCACCACGCTCCAGGGAGCCCACGGTCGGACATAGCAGGCGAAGTCGATGGTCCGAGTTCGTCGAAGAGCGCAGGAAGGGAGGAAACAATCTTTTGCGAGAGGAGAGATAGCCGACCTCCTCCGCCTTGTCGTGGACCAGTCGCCGCATCTCTTCACTGATGCGGCCGATTCCTCGTAGCGACTTGGAGACGGTCATTGTCGTTACTCCCAGCTCATCGGCGATGGTCTGAAGTGTCGGACGCTTGGAAGAAGGTTTTCCTGAAAATGAAGCCATGAGGTAGGTTAGAATAAACCAAATTTCTTGTCCACTTTAGGCCATGGAAATTTCCGGTTTGGTGGGTGTGAGGACGCTCAGTTCCCCCCAGTTGAGACGGCATGATGCGTCGTCATCGCGGGCGGACCATGCGAGAGGCTGCTGGGAAGGCAGCGTATCAAGGAAGAGAAGCTCCATTCCCACCCCGATACGGATCTCCGTCAGAGCAGCCGGGGAAAAAGCCATCTCCTCCCCGTGATGCAGCACAAGATCAACGGCACAACCTCCCTCGATCGGATTCAACTCCCAGCGCAACTCACGCCCTTCCCATGAGCAGTCCGCTGGATGAATCCAGGCATTCCACTTTCCACACGACACTTTGAATTTCTTTGGATCGAGTTGACTGCCGGATACTCCCGGCCCTTGGATTTCATAACGCACGCGCAAGTCGTGCGTCGGGAAGACTCCATCAGCCGGTCGATCCAAGCGCGGATGCCAAGCTCCACGATCCGTCGCGAATGTCACCGCCGAGAGCACCCTCGCTTCATGCTGCTGACTGCGCAGGAGTCCGGATGCAAAGTCCCGGCCATCCTTCAGCAGCCGCAGCCGGATGACGACCGGAGTTCCTTCCTCTGTCGTCCAGTATCCCAGCACAGGTCGGCATTGAGTCCAGAAATCCCCACGATTGAATGATCCCAAGCAGGCGTCACGGCTCATCCATGTCGTTCCGTACCGGGATTGCACTGCGTCTTCCTTGCGCAGAAAGTGATGGATCTTCTCGACCGGCTCGGTGATCTCGTCGTGGAATGCCCTACGGAACTCATCAGGACATTGCAGCGGCCTTACTGTGCTGCAACCAGTGAATGCCTCCTGCGTCGCAAAAGTGAGTTCCGCACCCGTGCGTTCAGCCAGGAAAGCCCGGGTCGCATCGGAAAGAAGATCGGAGTACGCCCGCCCATGTGGTCCTGCCCACTGACCCGTACGGGGATGAAAATGATCAGCGATGATCTGCCACGCATGTCGCCAGAGCCACTCGCCATGTCGTCGCGATTCTGCGTCGCGCACGAGTTGAAACAATCGCTCACATTCCTGCACGACCACCACCGTGTAGGTGGGGCTATTAAATTCGTTGAACCCTCCATGGTATTCCGTGTGAGTCACACAGGAGGCAAGCCGTCGCCGCCCGTAGTCCAGCAACCAGGACTCGCCAAGCATCTCGCCCGCCGCCGCACAGACTACAGCTCCCATGACCGCAATGTTCGTATAGTCAGGCTGGATATTGCGGCGAAAGACCGAGTGGGCCGCAGCTCGCAGGGCCTGCTCGATCTGCTTCCGTAGAGTGCTCGGCAACAGGGCGGCCCTCTCATGAAGAATCATGGCCAGCCGGGCTCCACAGAAGTCCGCCCAATTCCAGTCCGGCGGAGACATTTTCTCGATTGGCTCTTCCCACAGCCATGGCCAGATGCCGTAGGCGGCATGGCACGGATTGGTTTCCTGAAGTTCCAGCAGGAGGGAGAGAATCCGGGTGGCCCTTTCGATGGCCCACGGTTCCTGACTACGCAGTAACAGGACGGAATAATCAAAATTCGGCAACACGGGGTGCACCCACTCCCCATCGGGCACACACGTGTGATAGTTCGGGCTCCTCAATTCCGTGCCCAGTAACCCCGGTTCAGCATCGAATCGCTTTTCGCAATCGGCCAAATACTCAGTTTGCGCACTCATGGCATCTTTTCTTCCTTCCACTGGGGATTGATCATTCGCCGGATCCGATTACGACTGCCCGTCTCATCGCATTCATTAAAATAAATCCACCGCCCATCCGGGCTGAAAACGGGGTGGGGATGTGACGGATGAGTGGAGTTTGTTGTGCGAGCAAGATGTTCGCGATATCCCGTCGCGCAGTCGATCAGGACGATATCACTGATCCCGCCAGCTTCCCCGAGATCAAGCCTCTGTCCTCGCGTGTCGTGATACCCCGTAGTGTCGACGACCGCCCATCGTCCGCAGCGGCTTACATCCACATGCCAATCACGATCCCCCTGGCTCACCAACCTCGCCGGTCCGCCATCAGTAAAAATCTCGTATATCCCCCGAGGCTCCCCAGGGCTGACTCCGTAGGCTACGGCAAATACGGAGTAATCATGAAAACTCCACCTCTCGTGTCCGACACATAGAGGTCTCCCGGACGAAGATTGATCAAACAGGCATCTCCCCTGCGAGGCATGCCGGGCATGAAATCCCCACACCCGATCCATCACTTCCTCACAAGGCCCCTCATGGCAATAGCCGATCCATGACTCATCGTACGGGCTGAAATGCGCATGATTCATCCACCATGAGGTCGAGGTCAATCGCCGGGATTCTCCTGTCTCCAGTTGATATTCCTCCAGATGAAAAAGGTTGTCGTCTTGAAGCGTAAGCACCATCCGGTGACCATCCCGGCTAAGAGAAGGAATCGGAGTGTTCCGCAGTCCGGAAACTATCTCCAAGGCAGCTCTACCCTCTTCCATCATCCATACGCACCCCGAGGTTCCAGCTACGATTCGTGAATCCGCGACATCAAAATAAAGCAAATCTGCGCCTATACGAGGAAAGCCAGCCAACGTCCGCATCGCACCACTCCCAAGCGATATCTCGACCAATGAAAAAGAATCCGGATGTCGTTGTGCTGCCACCAAGGTCCCTGCGCGGAAGCCATTAGCCGTGGGATAAGTCA
>Ga0351859_1207_pt2 | contig 9426 bp, 6 predicted proteins | sample BONcelFGM3001D11_FD_206789 | JGI IMG/M metagenome (GOLD analysis project Ga0351859, IMG submission 206789) | Enriched cells from coal bed in the Powder River Basin, Montana, United States - BONCAT cells FGM rep2 HSBNCT.FGM.300.1.D11 ... | reverse complement strand
AACGTTAAACCCAGCGAAGCCGCGGAGTCCACTTCCGTCTGGAAAGTTGGTGGCAATGCTCAAGCCATCTTCAGCGACAAGCAAGGTATCTATCCCACCTATCTGCTGTCCAAGGCGAATAATGCCATCATTACCATTCAACATAATGTCGAACCTCCATTTGTTGTGGCCATGGTATGGGGTGAAGGGAGCTCCATTAGATTTGGCTACCAGGTTTCCAATCCTCAGAACCCCTTGCTGGTCACGCAGTCCACTGAAAAAATATACTGTTGGATCGATAATAGCGGAAATATTCAGCTGACCATCCGTTCCACCGTCACCAACGCCGACGGAACGGAGACGCAGAAAACGCAGACAAAAACAGCCAATCTGGCCGTCGATACTACCTACAAGGAATGGCGTGCGGAGCTGCAAGTCAATAAGCGCCGAAGCACTGCCAATCTCCGGGTCTTTAATCCCAAAACCGGCGTTTCCGCCGAAACCGGGGAGTTGAAGTGGGAGGGAACCCTTAACAAGGTAAATACTTTCGCAATCAATGCGGACGTGAATACGCGTGTCTACTCATGCGATATCGCCAGCGTCGATTTTCCGGTAAAGTTTCCCATCAATATGAGTTTTCGGGCGAACAGTGCCCCAAGTGAGAAAAATCCTTTTGACAGCTTGGAAAATGCAAAAAATTTCCGCATTCATCATCTCCCGGCCAAGGCATCGGAAATTCAGAATCAGGGAAAAAGCCTGTCCGAACCCCCCATTATCATTAAACACAAACCTGCCGTGGCAATTAACGCGGACCTGAATCCGGGAAACCTGCTGTATTACGTAGGCTCAGCGATTTCCTTATCGCCTGGCGAGAGCATTACCAGCGGCCAGACCATTATTAAAGTCGCCACTTTAAAAAATAGTGACTCGGAATTGCTGTTTAAGTATGGCGATGCGGCGACGATCTATAAAAGAAGTGCTAACGGCAAGCCTGATTGGTTAAAATCTGAGATCGTTCGAATTATCGACATAAACGATGCTACAAAAGAGTTGACGGTTGCCCGGGGTGAAAAGGTTGGGCCTTTCCCGCCGGGTGCAATAAGTTTTTCGGCGGACGATAATCCCGCTATCAGCCCGATTGTCTCTAATTGGACAACTGGGGAGAAGAGCGTATATGATAATCCCGCGCAACTGAAGTCCGCGGTTGGCGCGACCGCCACGGAGATCGAGATTGCGGGCTATGTGGAGCCCGCTACCGGCGAGGAAGCAGGTCTTGGTGACCCGTTCCAAGCATTTGAGGCAGGCAAATGCGCGATGATCTATGGCTTGCGTGGCGGGACCGAAGTGATCGCTTATGAGTTTGTGAAGATAAGCGCTATAGATGCCCAAAACAGGAAGCTCACTGTCACAAGAGCGCAATATGGAACATTCGCGATGTCGCATGCGGCGGCGAAATACATTGCCGCTTTTGACCCGAATCTCGATCCTGAAACCGGTGAGCCTGTAAATGGCGCCGGAATTCCGAATCCGGGGGCAATCAACCCCGAGTGGAACATCTCCCCTGTCGCTCCCACGGTGAGCGTGGATGGCAAGGACTACCCTGCCGCGCAATATCAGGCATTGCTCCAAAGTGATGCTTATGACGGACGGGAATTCGATGTGATCGAGTCCACTTACATGTACTACAATCGCGCCGTGGACGTCGATACGGACCTTGTCGCGGACTATGGGTACCGTGGCGGAGTCAATCTCTGGCTAATCGGTATGCAGGACTTTGCGGAGGCGCTTCGCGCTTATATGGGGCCGGGAAAAATTATTCAGTTCGACAGCTACGGTCCTCAATACGGCTATCGGGGATGGAAATACGTCAATGGTATCCAGATGGAAACTTTTATGCGGCAAAATTTCTTTCCTATTGCATTTGAGCATCTGCTGCATTGGGCGGAAGCGGCATGGGCGGAGCCGCGCTTTAGCTACCCATATGCCAAGCGGCAGACGGGCAAATACTATAGTGGATATGGCAATGCAACGTCGCGCACAGTCAATGTGGGAGGCAAGGATGCTGATGTTTATGAAAACGACGACAAATACTTTCGGAGAGTTTTTGCCACCGGCTTGATGGCCGGCATGCCGGCTCCCTACGGAACGGGGTTGGGCAGTGGTTTGCTCGACTGGCCGGAGTATCATGGAGGGACCCAGGGCGATTACACTTGGTTGGGGGAGCCGGTCGGCGGTTTTGTTCGGGAGGGGGTCGAATCCTTTGGGACGGCATCGGCTCCAAACCTTCTGGCCGGGACTTGGTTGATAACAAAAAAAGATGGGTGGAATTACGAAACGGGTGGCTCCATCGATTCGGATCAGGGATTGGAAATTAAGGTGACGGCAACGCCCGATGGAGTGCGCCCGGACCACAATGGGGTGGCGATTTCTTACTCTCCGATGCTCTCCCTCGTCGATACGGAGTATACGCTGGTCTTCGATGCGAAAGCAGAAGACACCGTTTCCTATGCCGGGAAAGTCTATGAAGGCATTCCCCGGGCGATTCGCATAATAAATTATGGAGGCAGGGACACCCAATCCATGGTCCTCGCCGATAATAAAAACTGGCGAACCTACTACATCAGCTTCGTCCCGATAAAAAAGGCTGATGGTACTATCAAGAAATTCGCGTGTCGCTTTGGAGTGGGAGAAACGCCGGGGACGACCTGGATTCGAAATGTCCGACTTTACAAGGGCTCAGCAAACCGACTTTGGAGAAGGTTTGAGAATGGAATCGTTTTTCTTAACGAGAGCAGTCAGGATTGGGATCTGAATTGGAACACACATTTTGCTCCCTACTTGAATCAAGGTACGCCGAATGAAAAGCTGGTAAGAAAACTCGATGCGCCAGACTTTAATGACGGCACGAATATCTACGACGGCAAGCGTATTATCAGTGGAGCCAATGGAGAGGTGCAGGTAATTCCCCCCAATGATGCAAGGTTCTATCGCCTTCCTAATTTAAATAATTAATTCGTGTCCTTGTTGATAAGTCACTTTTTGCGTGAGTTCATGGGGGAGCGCGAAGTTCGCGGACTGCGCGGAGATAAACTTCCCGCGCAAATCCGCGCAATTTGCCGACGACCTACTCCAGCGTGGCGAGCCAGCGCTCCGCGTCGATCGCGGCGGCGCAGCCCTGTCCGGCGGCGGTGATGGCCTGGCGGTAGACGTGGTCCGCTACGTCGCCTGCGGCGAAGACGCCGGGCAGATCGGTATGGGTGCCGGAGTTTTGCAGGAGGTAACCGGCTTCGTTCGTATTGATTTTGCCGCGGAAGGCGGCGGTGTTCGGTTCGTGGCCGATGGCGACGAAGACGCATTTGACTTCGAGTTCGGAAAGCGCGCCGGTCTCGACGTTTTTCAGCTTCACGGCGCGCATTTCACCGTCTTCGGTGAGGTATTCCGTAACGGCTGTGTTCCAGATGGGCTCGATCTTCGGGTTTTCGAGTGCGCGGTCGGCCATGATCTTCGACGCCCGCAGGGTGTCACGGCGGTGGATGAGGTAGACTTTCGAGGCAAAGCGGGTGAGGAAGGTCGCTTCCTCGCAGGCTGAGTCGCCGCCGCCCACGACGCAGACGGGGACATTGCGGTAAAAGGCGCCGTCGCACGTCGCGCATGAGGTGAGCCCGTGCCCGATGAGCTTCTGCTCGCCGTCGATGCCGAGGTAGCGGGGGGATGCGCCGCTGGCCACGATGAGGGCGCGGGCTTCCATCCATTCGCCATCCACTTTCAGGCGGTTATGCCCGGAGGCGGTGTGTTCGAATTCCTCCACGGTGCCGTATTTGAAGCGTGCGCCGAATTTTTCGGCCTGCTGGTGCATGCGCATGATGAGGTCCGGGCCGTTGATGCCATCCGGAAAGCCGGGGAAATTCTCCACCTCCGTGGTGGTGGTGAGCTGGCCACCGGGCTGGCGGCCTTCAAGAACGAGTGGGGAGAGGTTTGCGCGTGCGGTGTAGATGGCGGCGGTCAAACCTGCGCATCCCGTGTCGACGATGATCACATTTTCCATAAGGCCGGAACTAAACACGATGGCGCGTGCGGAGACAAAGAAAACTCAATGCGTGTTTGTCAGCACGACCTGCGTTCCGCTTTGCGCGGCCGGAGGAGCCAGCGGCCCGAGGAGCGTTTCCCAGCTGGCAATCTTCGACTCTTCAGTGATGAGCGCGGTCGGGTGTGGCGATTTCCAACGTGTGGCCAGATCGGGCGCACTGAGATAGCGGTCGCGGCCGATGCCGAATTTTCGGGTTATAAAATCTTCGTCCGGGTTTTGCCCGATCAGGTAAACGGGCCGGTCCTGGTAAAAAAGCAGGCTGCTGCCGGTATCGATGCCTCCGTCATAGACAAGGGCCGTATCTTTGGGGAGAGCGCGAAGAGCTGGGACGGTGGATGCGAGGGAAAACCAGGGGGACACCCGTGCGGTGCCCGCGATGGCGGCAAGGGAAAAGCTGGTTCCAAGAAAGACCACTGAAGCAAAGGCCAGGTGTGGTTTTCCGGCGCGGTTCATGAGAAGTCCGAGAATGCAGGCCAGAAGGCCGCAACCGAAGGCGGCCATGCCGATGCCGGCCAGCGACTGCCAGAGCGTCGCATCGAATCCGTGGAGTGTCTCCCATGCGGTGGCGCGATCCGCCAGTGCGGCGGTCCGTCCACCATGCAGGTTTGTGTTCAGGCGCACGGTGAGGGATGCGCCGAGGCCGGCCGCGCAGAGCGCGCCGAGACTCGCCAGCGAAGCGGTGGAGAGTTGCCCGCCTGCAAGCCACGCCACGCCGAGTGCAAAGGCAGGCCATGCCGCCATTGCATAATAATCCTGCCGCTGCCCGGCGAGCAGGAGTGGCACGAGGACGACTCCGATCCAGCAAAGGAGCAGCGGGCGGAGCAGCGGGTTTTCGGTATTTGCCAGGACCGCCGGGCTGCGCCAGCGCCGGATTCCCTCCACGATGGCAACGACCGACCATGGGAAAAACCATGCCAGATGCAGAAGGAGAAACTGGAGTCGCGGCACGTCGGTGTAGGAGGTCGCTGGCGAGGTGCTGCCCGTGAGATGGCCCACCTGCTCGGCGAGGAGGAGATTTTGTAAAAAGCCGGGAAATTTCGACTCAATGTAAAGGTACCAAGGGAGGGTGATGGCTGCAAAAAAGAGCATTCCGGGAACGGAGAAGAGCGGACGAATGGCCTGGCGCCGTCCGGCAAACCATGCCGTTCCGGCTGCGATGGCGAGCGGATAGAGCAGGCCGTGAAGGCCCTTGGTAAAGACCGCGAGTGCGGCGAAAGCCCAGAGGCCAAACGCCCACCCCGGCCTGCCCGGTGGTTCGATGGCGCGGAGCCCGCAGTAAATGCTCCAGGTGATCAGGGCGCAAAAGAGGGGTTCGGGCATGATGATTCGTCCGAGGGTCGCCGAGCCGAGCAGCGTGGCCAGGATGGCTCCGGCCATGAACCCTCGCCATGTACCAAAGAGCCGAATGCCGATCACAAAGGTGGCAAGGACCCATGCGGTGATGCCCAGTGCGCCGGGAAGCCGTGCGGCGGCTTCCGGGACATCGGTCAGCTGGAGAGCTCCTGCGATGGCCCAATAGAGCAGCGGTGGTTTCACGAGCCGCGGCGCGCCATTGTTTTCGGGAATCAACCAGCTCCCGCCTTTTGCCATCTGCCTGGCTGCGCCTGCGTACTGGCCATCGGTTTCATTAAAAAGGGCGCCCCAGTCCGCGGTCTCGACCTGGGTAAAGAAACAAAGCCCGAGAAGGATGAGGGCCAGCCAGCGGGCACCGGCGTCGCGGCGGTTCACGGAGCGGTGATGGAGAAGTTTTCCGGAAATCCCGCCGGGAGGCGGATGGGGCGGCCTTCGGGGAGTTTGACCAGCGCGAGGGACTGCCGGCAGGTCGCGAGCAGTGTCTCATCCGAGGCGCGGAGTACGGCGAACTCGCACCAGAAGCGAATGGAGGTCCACTCGGCAACGCGGCCATTGATGCGTACGGTATCGCCGAGGCGGGCGGGCCGGCGGTAATCGATTTCTGTACGCGTGACGACGGGATGCACCTGGGTGCGTGCGATTTCCTCGAAGCTCATCCCCATTTTTATTGCGAGCTGGGTGCGTGCGACCTCGATGAGGCGCAGGTAGGCTATGTTATGCACTACACCGCCGGCATCTGTGTCGAAATACATGATCTGGATGTCCGTGGAGATCACGGCCCTGGAAGCCTCGGTCATGGAGGCCAGTATCATGGTGGCGGGAGGAGAACGGAAAGCGAAAATCTTCGGTTCATTTCGGTCTGGTCTTGCTGCCGGGGGGTTGAATTCCTAGGAGGAACCTCTAAAGTTGCCCGCCTGAGACCATGAGTTTGAGCGAAATCATTCAATTCGAGCCCCTCGCCATGGAGCGAGTCTGGGGTGGGCGCCGTCTGGATACGGTTCTTGGCAAAAAACTGCCTCCGGGTGCCCCGGTGGGTGAATCCTGGGAGCTGGTCGATCGGGAGGATGCCCAGAGCGTGGTGCATGGCGGAGTATTTTCGGGGGCGACCCTTCACCAGCTTTGGTCTGCGCATCGGGCGGAGGTGTTTGGTGGTGTCTACGCCAGCCATCCGGCAAAACGGTTTCCTGTGTTGATCAAGATTCTGGATGCCCGGGATCGACTTTCGGTGCAGGTGCATCCTCCGGCAAATGTGGCGCCGGCTTTGCGGGGGGAGCCCAAGACGGAAATGTGGTATTTCCTGCAATGCCAGCCGGGGGCGGCAATTTATGCCGGATTGAAGCGCGGCGTGGCTCGAACGGATTTCGAGGCGGCCATCCAGCAGGGGGAGGTCGAGCGGCAGCTGCATCGGCTGGACGCCGTGGAAGGGCGGAGCATTTTTATTCCAAGCGGCAGGCTGCATGCCATCGGAGAAGGGTGCCTCATCGTGGAGGTTCAGCAAAACAGTGACACAACCTACCGTGTCTTCGATTGGAATCGCAACGGACTGGATGGCAAACCCCGCGACCTCCACATCGACGAATCCCTGGCGTCGATCGATTTTGACGATTTTGAACCCGGGCTGGACGATGGCGCGGATGGCATTGTCGCCGCATGCGAATACTTTTTGGTGGAAAAGTGGGATCTCTCCGAAGCCTCTCCCGCGTTGGATGGAGGCAGGTTTGCCTTTTTCACCGTCGTCTCGGGCCAGGTGGACTGCGGAGGCAAGGTATTTGGTCCCGGTTCCATGTTTTTGGTCCCGGCTTCGTTCGCGGAGGCGCGCTTGAAGCCTCTGGCTGGTCCCGCGCAGGTTTTGCGAACCACGCTGCCGGTGCCTCGAAAAATATGAGACCTTGCGAAATCGCTTGACGTTGCATGCCCAAAATGAAATTCCATCCCTGCTTGTTATGAAACTCCCCGTCCTCCTTACGACTCTGCTCCTCGCCGGTGTTGGGGCCAGCCAAGCTGGTTCCTTCGGCGGCCCCGGTCCATTTTCCGACCAGTCTCCCTTGCAGAGCGGAATTAACGGCAGCTACCAGGCGACGGCACGCGGCACCAACCTCACGGGAATTATCCGTTTTGCTTATCAGAATGGTGTCCAGAGCCCGATCGCGACAGCCAATACCTACGCCTTTTTCGTTAATGGCAATACGGTTACGGGTAACGTGACCGCTTCGATTACCGGGAAAAGTCTCGCCGGCGTCCTTGGGGGCCAGGACTTCACGGTTCCTACAAATGATACCGGTGCCACGGAACTTCCGTTGGTGTTTATCGTACGAGGCAATCGCGCAAGCGGATACTTCAATGGAAAGATCGATTTGGAAGACAGTATGTCTGCTTTCAACGGCAACGGGGCAGTGACCGGTGCTCCCAATGAAACGAATACCGTGATTGTGATTCCAGATCCTTCGACGGCAGTTATATCAGGGGCGCAACCTGCGGTAACGATTACGAATTTCATTGTTCCTGGCGGCAGTCTGGATCCGGATCCCGATGCATCGCAGTATAAGTTCACCTTTGAAGGTGTGCGCACCAGTGTCACCGCTCAAGGTTCCGGCGGCGGAACCACTACCACCAACTAGCTGATTCGGCCTAAAAACGGTTCTGCTCGAGAGGTGGCTCTCGTTTCGAAAAGAAGCATCAGGGGATTGACCCTTGTTGAGATCATCGCGGTTCTCGGAATTGTAGTCATTCTTGCCATGCTGTTAATCGGCGTGGTCGCGAAACTGCCCGGTGCCGGGGACCAGGCTCGTTGCATGGCGAATCTAAAATCGCTTTACGTCAGCCTGTCCAATTACACCGAGGAAAATGGGCACTGGCCCCAACAACCTGCCTTTCCAGCGGCGCGGCAGGTTCAATACGAAGACTGGTGGCTCAAGACGCTAAAACCGTATGACGCCACCGAATCGACCTGGCTATGCCCTGCGGTGACGCGGCTGGGGAAACTTCGCGAGGGCAATTTTCCGCATCCGCGCGTTTGTTACTCGCCAACGATGTTCGACGATCAGCCCCGCACGCCGTGGAAGTGGCCGGGGATGCCCTGGCTGGTTGAAATTGCCAACGTCCACGGTCACGGAGCGTTAATGATTTTTCCTGATGGCTCCATCCGCAATCTGGATGACGTCCTTGCGGAACGTGGGCACTGATTCGGCTCCGGCCATTTCATCGTTGGCGGACAGGACAAGGCTCCCTTTGCGTCGAAGGTTCAGCGCCATTCGTGTTTGGGATACCTGCGCTGAAGCGCGGGTTTGATCTCTGGATAGACTTCGCTCCAGAACCCCGCAAGGTCGCGGGTGATCTGAACGGGTCTCATATTTGGAGCGAGAATTTGTATGGTGAGCGGAATGCGTCCGCTACAGATACTCAGGGTGCGCTTGAGGTCGTAAAGATCTTGGATGCGGGCTGAAATAAAAGGTTCCGCATCCAGTGCATAGGTGACCTTGGCTTTCCGTCCCCCGGGGAGTTCGGTGCGTTCGGGTGCGAGCCGCTCGACTTCGCGGCACAGGGCATCGGGAAGCCAGGATTGCACGGCTGCCTTCACGGGGCGGTCCTTGATTTCCCGGTAGGAGATGGCTCCCGCGCAGACCTCTGCAATGAGCAATTCGCGATCGGCTTCCGTGATGGGGGAGATTCCCAGCTCCGGCATCCATTGCGCGAGCCGGTTGACGCGAAGAATCCATTGTTCGACGCTATCGTCCCATTGTTTGAGTTTGAGGGTGCCTGAGGAGACTTCCTTTGCGAGACAGGCCGATGCAAGGGCGGAGGGCTCGGCGTCCCGGTCTCTGGAGTCGAGGACGAGGTCGCGAAAGACCTTTCGATGCCGGACAACGACCCGGTTCTGGGATGCATCGAAAAACATCTCCGTTTGTTCGGAAAAATCATCCGGCAGCATTTCGCGAAGCCAGTCCTCCTCGATTCCTGCGGCGAGGTTGAGCAGCACTTGCGGACCGTCCCGTCCGTCGATGTCGTTG
>Ga0351859_1198_pt1 | contig 9456 bp, 10 predicted proteins | sample BONcelFGM3001D11_FD_206789 | JGI IMG/M metagenome (GOLD analysis project Ga0351859, IMG submission 206789) | Enriched cells from coal bed in the Powder River Basin, Montana, United States - BONCAT cells FGM rep2 HSBNCT.FGM.300.1.D11 ... | reverse complement strand
TTTTCACCGCTTTTTCAGAACCCCTTCATGCTTTTTTTTGGAGCGGCCGCCCAGGTTGGCATCTTTGCCACGATGATGGTGGCTCTGATGTTGGGTTTTGATCTGAAAGAAGCCGCATCCATCGGAATCATCGGGGCTGCGGATGGTCCGACATCCATTTATGTGGCGTCCAAGTTTGCAGAAAACCTTCTGGCGCCCATTTCGGTTGCGGCATATTCGTATATGTCGCTGGTTCCCATCATTCAGCCTCCGGTCATCCGCCTGCTCACCTCCCGAGACGAGCGACTGATCCGAATGCAGCACCATGATGTCAAAGTCCCCAAACCGGTCAAAATCCTGTTTCCCATTGTCATTACCATTACCGCCGGCATCATCGCACCCATCGGGGTGGCCCTGGTCGGCGCATTGATGTTTGGCAATCTGGTTCGGGAATGCGGCGTTCTGGATCGTCTCTCATTATCCGCCCAGAATGAACTGGCCAACCTGGTGACCCTTCTTCTCGGCATCACCATTGGCTCGACCATGTCAGCGGAGCGATTTATTCAGATCGACACGCTGATGATCATGAGTATGGGCCTGGTAGCATTCATTTTTGATACAGCGGGCGGGGTTCTGTTTGCCAAATTCATCAATCTGTTTTTAAAACATAAAATCAATCCCATGGTGGGTGCTGCCGGAATATCGGCATTTCCCATGTCAGCACGGGTTATTCACAAAATGGCGCTCCAGGAAGATCCGACCAATTTTATTCTGATGCAGTCGGTCAGCGCCAATGTCGCCGGCCAACTGGGTTCAATTGTTGCAGGCGGTCTGCTGCTGGCGCTGGTTCCGGCGCTGTTGCTGCAATAAGAAGAGGGCCAGAAAGGAGTTTGATATGGATAATCATTTGATATCACTTGGTTTACAGGCATCGATGTATGGAATGGGAGGGGTTTTTCTGGTGTTGATTCTGTTTTACATCATCACCAAAGGCATGATGGCATTTTTTCAAAAACGTCAGGCCTTGAATCCGGAAACCAAATCAGCAAAATAGCACGGTGTTCCTGGCAGGGTAATCAAATCGGCCCTGCCGGATCACTCATCGCGCGATCATGGCCCGCATCATATCCGCAGCATTTTCGGCATGGTCCGATATGCTGCCCATATACTGAACCAGCTTGGTCAGATGGAATGCGGATGTCGGGTTTTCAAAATCATAGGAAAGAAAATCGCTTTTCAGTTTTCTTTCAACAATATCTGACTGAGACTCGAAATTCCGAATTTCATGAATCGCATCTTTCACCTGCTCGCGGTGTTTTTCCGAGTAACTCTGAAAATATCGGTCCGCTTCCGTGACCAGGGGAAACATCGAACTGACCACATCCACCACTTTCTCCACCATAAATAGCAGATCATCCACAAATTCATCCGGAACATTGGTTTTTCGGTAAGAAAGCCAGTGAAGCGCATTCTGAATCCCATCCAGCATTTTATCCTGTTCACGGAGATACCACAGCAGTTGAAATTTATCCACCGGCATCAGAATGCTGCGTGGCAGATGCCCCCGTATGTTGCGCTTGATTTCATCTCCAAGGTGTTCAATCCGGGTTATCTGATTGTGAAATGTCTCAAAATCATCCATTGCATCATCCAGATAGGCCAGTACCGCCTGCTGAAAAACCGGGCCGCTGTCCCGAACCGCTTCGGCATGTTTGATCAGGTTCTCAAAGGGAGATTTGCGGAACAGAGACAATAGAGCGGTGCGCATGACGCCTCCTTGATATAGACTTTCCGAAAAATATTTTTTTTTGCGTTATCGGTCAGGGATGGCCGACAGTTTTTCAAGGTGACAGGCGCATAAGGCCTATCCCCTCCCTGTTGCCTTGTGAAATGGATTTTCTGAAAGAAAATATTACAGAAATATCCATTTAAGTATCAGATAAATAATAATTGTGGGAATGGCCGACAACGGCAGGGTGATCACCCAGTAGAGCATGATGTTCCAGACCACTTTGAAATCGACAGCGCCAACACCGCCGCAAAGTCCGACACCAATGACAGACCCGACTGCCGCATGGGTGGTCGAGACCGGAAGGCCCATTTTGGATGCCAGCAGCACCGACGTCGCCGTTCCAAAATCAACCGCAAACCCGCGTGAATTGTTTAGAACCGTTATTTTATTACCCACCGTTTCGATGACCCGATATCCCCAGGTAAACACGCCGATGGCAATGAACAGCCCGCCGCCGGCAAGCAGGAAAATGGGAACTTCCGCAGTTTGGATCAGGGTCTTGTTATGATAAATAAAATAAATACCGGCCACTGGACCAATCGCATTGGCCACGTCGTTTGCGCCATGCGCCAGCGAAACATAACAAGCTGTAAATATTTGCAGTCTTCTAAATATTTCTTCAACACCCTCTTCTTCAACCTTTTTGATCGTTTTTTTCATGACGAATTTGGTCACAAAACCCAAAACGACAGCCAGAATCATAGACCCTGTCATACCCACCTGCATATCAATTCCCAGCCGGTCTCCCAGCGGGGTTTTTGTCAGAAGAGACACAATAACTATGAAAAATGTCGCGCCTGAAAAAACAGGCGTCCATCTGAGCGCGGAAATGAAATTCTCCCGGCTACTAAGGATTCGGCTTTTAATGGTGATAAATATGAGATAGGTCAAAACCCCTGCAAAGATTGGGGATATGATCCAACTGGCGATAATGGGAATGATCTTTGACCATTTTACGGCATTCATGCCACCTGCAGCAATGCCAAATCCAACCATAGCACCGACAATTGCATGGGTGGTCGAGACCGGAAGCTGGCGCCAGGTAGCCATGAAAACCCAGAATGCCGCTGCCAGAAGCGTTGAAAGAAGCCCGATCATCATGACGTTTGGATCGGTTATCAAATCGGCTTGAATAATATCTTTACTGATCGTTGATGTGACGTGGGACCCGATGAATGTCGCACCGACAAAATCCAGAACACCGCCAATGATTACCGCCTGCCGCAGTGTAATGGCCTTGGCTGCAACCGGAGACGCCATACCATTGGCAATGTCGTTTGCACCAATATTCCAGGCCATATAGATTCCGGCCAGAAGTCCCAAAACCAATATGATTTCCGCCATTCATCATTCTCCGAATATCAAAACGGGATGGTCATGAAACCACCCCGTTCCGGATTTATTAGCTATCAAATTATGACATATGGTGTTCGATATCAAAAGGACTTTTTTCAGAAAATTATAGACTTTCAGAAAATTCATTTCACAAGGCAGCAGGGAGAGGATAGGCCTTTTTTTGCGGCCATCCCCGACCGATAACGAAGTGAAATTATTTTTCTGAAAGTCTATATTGTGTGCTTGGGATCTGGCAATTGAAATTGAGGACTGTCTGAATGATGTGAATGAATCGATGATTGGGATGGATGGCGTCTTCCCGTTCCCGCCAGCGTTCACGGGAACAGGAAGACGGAATGATCTATTTGTCGGAACAGCAGCTTCCGGTCGTTCCGCAACTGGAGCAGGACGCGCCGAAATCGATTCCACAGTCCAGCTTAAACCCATTGACCAGAAAATCCACCTTGATCGGCTGGGCCTTGACCATAAAATCTTTATCAATCAGATATTTAAATCCGTCAATGTCATAGGTTGTATCATTTGTTCTAGGCTCATCCAGAGCCATAGCCAAGCTGGGTCCCCCTCAGCCACCTTCATTTAAAAAAATCCGAATGGGCGCAACGGTCTTTCCTTTAAAATATTCAGCTATCGCCTCGGTAGCTGAAGGCGTTACTTCCAACATGATATCCTCCTTATAATGAAAAAAGGGGTCATTTGTATAAAACTGACCCGGGTTTCAATAACTTTCAAGAATAATTTAACCATACGAATAACTTTTGTCAATTCAGAAAGCCGGTCTGAACGGAATGATACAACCTCAGAAAAACGTATTTGTAAATGGTCCTGGCTGCTTCTCAAGCCAAATGGGATGAAATTTGTAAAGGTATATCTTGACTTTCCAGGAATCTTTTTTTAGCGTCTGAATTCATTCTTATCTTATCTTATCTTCGATACAGGAATACACGGATATCTCCAGCCCCGATTCAAACAGGTAATCTTACCAGTCTATGGGAGGTTCACTCATGAATGATCAGCCGAAATCCCTTTACCATCATCTTCAGGAACTCAAATCCGGCAGACGGTGTTTTGAAAATGCGTTTCAAGGTGTTGCCCGAATGATTCTGGACAGCGAGATCAGCAAAGTGGTCGTGAATGGAAAAACAACCTATGACTTTGGCATTTTTCACAAGGGGAAGAAACATATCATCGGCATGTACGATGAGGTCAACAGCTTTGTATCCTATGTGAAAGATGCAGCGGAAGGCGGATCATCCAAGGAAATGGCCTATGTTCTGGTGGGGGAACCGGGAAACGGTAAAACCTTTTTTGTCGAGTTTCTCTGTTCCAGATACCGGGATTTTCTGATGAAACCGGAAAACCGGAAATATACCTTCCGGTTCAACCATATCGACCGGTTGGGAACCTATGGACGAATCGTGTCCATCGAATCCCAGACCTATGAGGACCCGGTGATTCTGGCCATGAACCTGTTTGAAACCAGACCGGAAAATCAGGCGTTTTTGGCCAGTGTCATGGGGTTTTCCGAACGGGAAATCGAACAACTCCATGAGGATTATCGCCCGCTGGGCGCATGCAGTGAATACATATGGAACGATATTCGTCAGCGGACCGACGGCAACATGGATGACATGCTGGAATACATTGAAATTGTACCCGTGCCATTAACTGAAAGCCTGGGGACGGTCACGGGGAAATATCCGGCCAAGGACAAAATCACCTCCTCAGCCGTTGATCTGCTGGGAGAAGAATCCATTCAGAGATTGCTACACATTACCGACACCAACAATCCCTACCGGTTTGATCTCAGACGGGGCGCACTGGCCCGGGTCGCCGGGGGCGGCATTCATTTCAGTGATGAAATCTTCAAAAACAAAAAAGATCTGGTTCAGGTTTATCTCGGTGTTATTCAAAACCGGAACATTGAAATAGATGGCTACAAATGGCCGATTGATACCCTGATTCTGGCGACCAGCAACAATTCGGAATTCAATAAATTTTTAAGTGAAAAAGAAGAAGCGCCCATCGTTGACCGATGCCGGATCTGCTATGTCTCCCACAACACCAATTACCGGCTTCAGAAAGATCTGACCGCATATGCCATTGGCAGCGACGCCCGAACCACCCTGATGCGGGAATTTCTGCATCAGGACCCCAATCTGAATTATGCGGCATCGGTTGCAGTGGTACTCAGCCGGCTGCCCCGTTCCGAAAAGTTGACGCCTGTGGAAACCATGAAACTGGCCGCTGGCGAAATTGCCGGTGAAAAAAGCATCAAAACCCTTGCCGAAGTCATTGACAGCCTGGCTCAGGATCCCGACATCACCCACCGGTTCGGTCAGAAGGGTCTGGGACAGCGCAACCTGGGCCGAGCCATCCAACTGTTGGTGGAAAGTTCGGAAACCAATGAAGGCCAATGCATGTTTGCCTACGATGTGTACAAAGCCATTGACCGGATCATTCTGGATTATGTCAATGATGCCAATGACCGAATCAAATACCTGGAAGATCTGAAAACCGCCAAGAGTCTTTACCGGGAACGGATCATGACCGAAATGTTCAATGCCTATATGGATGAACCCCTGGCCATTCGAAAGGATGTCCTGAATTATGTCAACATGATCATCGGCATCGATGCGGAAAATTTGGGGCCGGACCGGATGTGGAAATACAAGGATCCCCAGACCGGTGAGCTGCGGGCATTGAAAATCGATGAACGGTATATCAACAGTGTGGAGGAACGTCTGGGGCTGAAAACCAGGGAACAGCGGGAAACCTTTCGAACCTCGGTTCGAAAAATTTACGGACAGAAAATATCGGTCGATCCCAACTATGACTTCATGGACAACCTGGAGCTGGTGAAAGCCATCACCGATGTCCGCCTGAAATCCGATATTGCCGGTGCTGGTAGCCTGATTGGTGCGCTGGCAAACCGGACCAACGAGGAAAATCAAAAGCTCTACGACCGGATGGTCGACACCATGCTTAAAAAATTGGGATATTGTAAAACCTGCGGTCAGAAGACCATCGAATATTTCTGCACCCAGGAAGATGAAAAATAAGGGAGCAGGGCCATGGAATCGGAACTGGAATACCTCTATCTGCGGCTGAAAGCGGATGGATTAACCAATGAGCAGGAACGGAAAATCCGGATAGAACTTACTGATGCCCGAACACATGGAACGTTTCCGGATTCCGTCGATGAAACAGGGTCCGGGAGAGATTCAGCCTCGGATAATCCGGGATTGTATGATTATATGGATCCGGGCATTCTGCCAAAAATGCCGGGACCGGCTTTCCCCTATACAACCTGCCTGAGTTCATTAGACGAGCTGCTGGAACGGGACCGTCAGCGGGAAAAAGACGGGTTTCCCAAAAAAATCAGGGTCGGCAGACTGATCAAACCCGGGAAAGGTGGAAAAGACAAAATTGTAGTCGTTCCCACCACGGTCGAAGAAAAATTGATCCATGACACCCAGTTTCAGGAATCCGAAGAAGAGTCTTCCGGTGGCTCCGGAGAAGGTGAGGAAGGCGATGTCATCGGTGAACAGCCCATAAGGCCACAGGAAGGTGCGGGAGCCGGACCGGGCCAGGGGGAAGGTACGCCCCATGAAATGGAATCCAGTGCTTACGACCTGGGAAAAATTCTGACGGAAAAATTCGAGCTGCCCAATCTGAAGGATAAAGGCAAAAAGCGCGCGTTTACCCGTTACACCTATGATCTGACCGACAAACACCAGGGATTTGGTCAGTTTCTGGATAAAAAGGAGACACTGAAAAAAATTCTGGAGACCAATATCATATTGGGTAATGCCGATGATCCCGGGTATCTGGATCCTTCCCGATTTCTGATATCACCCGGAGACAAAATCTATCGAATCCTGTCGCGAGAAAAAGATTATGAATCCCAGGCCATGGTCTTTTTTCTGCGGGATTACTCTGGATCCATGACCGGCAAGCCGACTGAGCTGGTCGTTTCCCAACACGTGCTGATTTATTCCTGGCTATTGTATCAATATGAAAAACAGGTCGAGAGCCGATTCATTCTGCATGACACCGCAGCAAAAGAAGTCAAGGATTTCTATACCTATTACAATTCCCGTGTCGCCGGCGGAACCATGGTTGCGTCTGCCTATCGTTTGGTCAATGAGATTGTAGAGAAAGAAAGCCTGGCTAAGGATTATAACATTTATGTCTTTCATGGTACAGATGGGGATGACTGGGATTCGGGTGGAAAGGAAGCGGTTCCGGCGCTTCAAAAAATGCTTTCATATGCCGCCAGAATCGGGATCACGGTTGCGGAGCAAGCAACAACCGTCGGCGGAACCGAAGTAGAAAGATATATCAAGGCATCGGCCTTTCTGACCAAACATTCCAATCTCATCCGTCTGGATGTCATGCCCCAGGACGCCGATGAACAGAGGCTGATCGATGGGATTAAAAAGCTGATTGGGTAATTAGGCTGAAGACTGAAAGTCTATAGCTTTGAGGGGAGAAGGGCCATGGAACTGATTGACCAGCGCAGTAAAAAAATCATGGAAGGGTGCAAGGAGCGGGCTCAGTCAGTCGGCCTTTCTTTCCAGAGCGAATCCCTGGAATACATGGTCACCAATCGGGATTTGATGGAGTTGTCTCCCAAAAACATGATTCCCACGCTTTATGATTACTGGGTTCACGATGTGGAAGTCCTTAAGGAAAAAGGGAAATACGAACTCTATCCCACCAATCCCTATGAAACCGTGATTAACACGCGGCCCGCCATTTCATTTTATAACGACAACAATCCGGACTGGCTGAATGTCATGATTTTTTATCATGTTCTGGCCCATATCGATTTTTTTCAAAACAATTTGTTTTTCCGGCATACATGGGATGATGATTTTACGGGTCAGGCGCTTTCGGATAAACGCACCATAGCCCTGTTGCGGAATGAAAACGGCAGATGGGCCGATTATGTGATTGAATTTGCTAGGGGGATAGACAATCTGGTCGGATATTACAGCACACTGACCCGGGCAGACCGCAGTCCGGACACCCTGCACACCCGCAAACTGGATTATTATTTCGATGTGTTTCTTCAGTCTGTCAAAAGCATAAAAATAAGTGAATACATTCGTGAAATCGAAATATACAACACCGCCTGTCGAACATATGGCACGTCCGGGGATCAGATTTTTTTTTCTGATGTCAACAAACGCTATCCGGAATTCGAGGCATTTTATAACAAAAGTCTTCAGGCCTCGTCCAGCAGCCGTCTGGATGTCATTCAGTATGTCATGGAGCATTCGACATTTCTGAACCGGGATGAAAACCGATGGATGAAGCTCATTGTTCAAATCGTTCGAAATACATCTCTCTTTTTTCAGCCCCAGATTCGCACAAAGATCATGAACGAGGGATGGGCCAGTTACTGGCATGAAAAACTGTTTCTGCAGGATGACCGCATCAATAGTCATGAGGTGGATTTTGCAATCGTCAATTCAAAGGTTACCTCTTTGCCACGGGTTGGTTTAAATCCGTATGCGCTGGGGATGCGGCTGTTTGCCCATATTGAAGAAATGGCCGATAAAGGACGTTTTTCAGATGACTATCGACGGCTTTTGAATGCAGACCAGCGGGATGTCTATGATGCAAAAACCGGAAAAGGACTTAAAACCATTTTTCAGGTTCGAACAACCCTGAATGACTTCAGCTTCATCAATACATTTGTCGATCAGGATTTTGTCAGCCGCAACAATCTGTTCGTGGCGGGAAAACGGCTGGATGAGCAGCGAATGGTATGGGAGTACTATATTAAAAGTAAAAATGCGGAAGATTACCGGAACATGCTGATCGATGCCTTGTATCACCCGCCCTGTATCGAAATACAATCCGAAAAACAGGTTCGAAATATGTTGGTTCTGAATCACCGGTTTGAGGGTAAACCGCTCGTAGCCGAATTCATCCCCAACACCCTGATTGGGATTGAATATCTGTGGGGGGGGCCGGTTCAACTGGAAACCAGTGAAGTGGTCAGCATTCAGCAAGCGGGTTTACCTGCCGATTCAACCACGGAAACAGGAAAACCCGATATTCAGTGGCAACGGGTAGTCTATACGATGGAGAACCGGAAAATCAGCAAAAAAACGCTGTAAAATTGAAAAAATAAGGCCGAAAATGGAAAATATCCGCATCGCCTTCCAGCATCTCGAAGAGAATCTGGCTCAAAAAGACAAACGAACCGTCATTACCTTTGAAGAATTCACCAAACTGCTGGTCGAAAATCCGGTTCGCATGATCCGCAATGTGTTTCAGGTGTTTTACGATATGATGCACAAATACGTGGGAGAAGG
>Ga0351859_1224_pt1 | contig 9464 bp, 10 predicted proteins | sample BONcelFGM3001D11_FD_206789 | JGI IMG/M metagenome (GOLD analysis project Ga0351859, IMG submission 206789) | Enriched cells from coal bed in the Powder River Basin, Montana, United States - BONCAT cells FGM rep2 HSBNCT.FGM.300.1.D11 ... | reverse complement strand
TCCTGTGACACGGAGAATGGGGAAAATCACAGATACTGCTATTTCTGTGGAAACCCCCTGAAAGAAGGTCTGGAAAAGAAGCTGACCCGGGAGGAAGCCCACAAGCTGCTGGAGCTTTCATTCGGCTTTGAGATAAACAACATGGTGGAGCAGGCCATCAAGGCATATGTGGCCATACTGGAAGTCAGCCCCAATTATGCCGACGTTCATTACAAGCTGGCCAACGCCCTGGAGGCAAAGGGGCAGGTGGCCAAGGCCATCACCGAATACCTGGCCGCCATACGCATCAATGCCAACTACCTGGACGCCCACCGCAAGCTGGGCGAGGTTTATATGGACGAAGGGCTTCTGGAAGAGGCAAAGGAAGAGTTTCTCAAGGTTCTCTCCATCAAGGTTCAGCACGGCTACGCCGACGTTCACAACAACCTGGGAGTGGCCCACGAGCTTTCCGGCGAGCTGGAGGAAGCCATCCGCTACTACAAGAACGCCATCGACATCAATTCCCGCTACGTCAAGGCCCGCTTCAACCTGGGGAATGTTTACAGCACGATGGAGAAATACGAAGAAGCGGTTCAGGAATATCAGCTGGCTCTCCAGACATATGCACGGGATCCCCTTTGCTACAACAACCTGGGCATTGCCTTTGCGTGCCTTGGCAAGATGGAAGAGGCCGTTACCGCATTCAGGCAGGCCATAAACCTGAAGCCGGATTATTTCCGGGCGCATCACAACCTTGCCAGCGCATACCTGGAGATGGACAAGAAAAGTGAAGCGGTGGATCAGTTCAAAAAAGCTTTGGAGATGGAGCCTGATAATGAGGAGATCAAGGAGATCCTCAGGGAGATAGAGGCTGAAGCTGCAAAATAGCCGGGAATATTGCCAGCCTGTCACGGAGGAAAAGAAGAGCTTATGGCCATAGACAGAGATTATTACAAAGTATTGGGTATAGCCCCCGTATCCTCTCAGGAGGATGTTCGCAAGGCTTACCGGATGCTTTCCAAGAAGTTCCATCCCGATCTCAACCCCCAGCTGAAGACGATGGCGGAAGACCGGATGAAGGAGCTGGTGAGCGCATACAACATACTGAATAACCCCGTGAAGAGAAAGGAATATGACCGGCAGTCCCATTTTGCCGTCCGCCATTTCAAGAAGAGCCGCAAGAAGAGCGATGAGGAGATGCTGAAAAAGCCCTCCCGGCGCGACATGTTCAAAAAGGAGCCTTCCCTTTTAGAGAGGATCCTGTCGCCATTTCTGAAAAGGGAAGAGGTTGACGTGCAGGAATCCGCCGTTGACTTCAAGCAGGCTGACGTGCATTTCACCCTGGGACTTTCCATGGCCGAGCAGGAAGGGTTTTACGAGTCGGCCAAGGGCGAGTTCAAGATGGCCCTGCGGTTCGACCCTGATTTTGTGGAGGCCCACTTCAACCTGGCCCTCATGTGCTACAAGCTGGGCCAGTTCGAAGAGGCCCGCGTCGGCTACCAGAAGGTCCTTCAGCAGGACAAGGAGGATGCGGTGGCCAGAAAGATGATATCCCTTCTTCGGGACGACCTGTGAGAAATCCCGGCCTTCCCGGCGGCCTTCCCATCCAGGACTACCTGTTGGGCTACTTTCGCCGGAACCCCGCCTCCTTTCACACCCCCGGCCACAAGGGCTCCCCTCCCGCCCTCCTCGATTTTTCAAGTAACCCCCTCGTTCTTGACGTTCCCGATGACGTTTGCGGCTTTCCCGGTGCCAGGGAGGAATCCCAGGCCATGGCCGCATACATTTACGGCACCCGCAGGACATATTACCTGGTGAACGGAAGCACCGCCGGCGTCAAGGCCATGTTTCTGGCCTGCCTTTGCCCCGGCGACAAGGTGCTGATTGGGCGCAACCTGCACATGTCGGTGGTGTCGGCCCTGGTGGAGACTGGCGTGCATCCCGTCTTTGTCCCCGTTGCCTTTGACGGAGAGGGGATCCCCCTGAACGTTACCCCTGCCGCCGTCGAAAAGGCAGCGTCGGAGCATCCTGATGCCCGTGCTCTTTTTGTAACGTCCCCTTCCTATTTTGGCGTATGTGCCGACCTGCCCGCCCTGGGGGAGATTGCCCGGCGCTATGGAATGTTCTTCCTGGTGGACGAGGCGTGGGGGGCCCATTTCCCATTCGGCAGGTCTTTTCCCCCGTCTTCCCTGCAGGCGGGTGCCGACATGGCGGTGCATGGGGCCCACAAGACCCTTCCCGTGCTGACGGGGGCGGCTCTCCTTCACGTTGCGCCAGGCCGGGTTGACCCGGCCCGGGTGGAGACGGCCCTTTCCATGGTGGAGACCAGCAGCCCCAACGTCCTTTTTTATCTCTCCCTGGAGGCGGCCATAAGCCGGATGCACCGGGAGGGGGCTTCCATACTGCACAGGGCGGCCCAAAGGGCTGCCGGGGCGGCCCGGGCAGCCGGGGAGATGGGCTGCGCCTTTGGCGCTGGGCTTGACGGGAGAGGGGATTTCCAGGCAGACCCGTTAAAGGTGCTCTTGCGGACGAGGCCGCATGTTACGGGGGTTTCCGGCTACAGGGCGGCGGCGGAGCTGACCCATGGGCATGGCGTGGTGCCCGAGATGGCGGATCTTTCCACGGTGCTATTTATCTTTACAGGATTTGAGAGTGAAGAGGACTGCGACAGGCTGCATACGGGGCTTTCGGGGCTGTCCCGCCTGTGCAAAGAGGCCGCCGGGCAGGAAGGCCGTTCTTCCGCGTCCTTTCCTCTGCCTCCCGGCGCTCCCCTCACCCCCAGGGATGCGTTTTTTTCCCGGGGAGAGGCCGTGTCCCTGAAGACTTCGCCCGGCAGGACAGCCCGCAGCGCGGTAGTCCCATACCCGCCGGGCATTCCCGTTCTGCTGCCGGGGGAAGAGATAACGAGGGAATCCGTCGAATACCTGGAGAGGGTAATGGAAAAGGGGGGCGTGGTGAGGGGCCTGCAGCTTTCCGGGGACGAGCCCCTGATGGATGCCGTTGCCGGTTGACGGGGCCAGGCCCGGCTAATTTCCGCCGCACCCGTTGCGGCAGAGAGGTGAAATGGATGTTTGCAAGAAAAATTGGGGCTATCTTGTTGATGGCAGCCCTTTTCGTGCTGGCTCCCCTGTGGGCGGAAGCCTCCGGCAGGAGATTTTCCGACTCGCCCAGGGAGGTCATAATTCAGGTCTTTACCCACAGCGGGGTTTCGCCCGAGCTTTTAGACCGGGTTGCCGTTCCCGATTTCACCCTGTATGGGGACGGCAGGGTCATCTTTTCCCGGCTGGATGCCAGCAAGAACAAGATCCTCCTGGAGGCCAGGCTGGACGAGGGGGGGATAAACCTGCTCCTGGATCATATCCAGTCCCAGGGCTTCTGGGACCTGAACGAAAATTACATGAACCTGACGGTGAAGGACCTGGATACAACGGTCATTGCCGTGAATACAAAGGAAAAATCCAAGCAGGTCAGGATTTACGGGCTTCTTCTGGCGGCCCGGCAGAAGATGCTGCCCCAGGGGCTTTTTGCCCTGCACGCAAGGCTGAGTGCCTACCAGGCCGAGGGTGAGAAAGAATACGTGCCGGAAAAGATCTCCCTTCTGGTCAGCGAGTATTCGGGGGCGGTTCCCAAGGAGGCCAAGGTTCAAAAGTGGAAAGTGGCGGGAATCGACCTGGAAAAATGTGTGGACAAGGAGAAGACTTTCATAGTAAAATACAGGGAGACGGTGCTGGAAGGCAAGCAGAGGGAGGACGTGATAAAGAGGATTGGCCGGGAGACCCTCTTTTCCAACCAGGCAGGGTTTTACCAGACGTATTACGTCAGCAGGAAGAAGATATTCAAGGTGGCATACAGGCCGCATCTCCCCTACGAGCAAGGAGGAACCCAATGAGCTGTCTTTTTTGCAGCATAATCGAGGGAGAGATTCCCGCAAAAAAAGTATATGAGGACGACTCGGTTCTTGCCTTTCACGACATCACCCCCGCCGCGCCCGTCCACGTGCTGGTGGTGCCCAAGAAGCACATCGAGAAACTTACCGACCTGACCGATGAGGACTCGGGGGTCATGGGGCACATCCTCACCCTTATGCCTCGCCTGCTGAGCGAGCTGGGCCTTGAAGGCAGGGGAGTGAGAGTGGTCAACAACTGCCTGGAAGAAGCCGGGCAGTCGGTCTTTCACATTCATTTTCACATCCTGGGGGGCAGGGCTTTTTCCTGGCCGCCGGGCTGAAAACGCAGGGAGGTTGCAGGGATGGACAGCAACGAGATGAGCTTTGTGATAAGGGAAAAATCCCAGACCCAGATCGTAATTCAAAGCACCCCCATGGGGGTAACCCGCTTTCAATCCCGCCTGTCCATAACGGTGAAGGAAGCCCCCTCCCTCCCCGTGCTGGCATCCGATCACCAGAAGGGATGCCTGGGCTTTCTGCATAGCCCCGCCTGGGAAGGCAGGCCCGAGCCATTGCGGGATCCCACCCTGGGAGGGCAGGCTTGACGCTGCTTTTGGGCATCTTTCCAGTGGTTTTTTGTTAACAATTTCTTAATTGCCAAATTTACTTTTCGGGGATAGAATGTTTGAAAGGGAAAAATGTTTTTGGAGGCAGATATAATGGACGTAAACACTAAAATTGGCAACATGGGAATACCCGGCGGGATGCCCAGGGAGGGGATGAAGGCGGCATCAGAGAAGCCCGCCGGCTCCCTGCCCACGGACGGCCTGATTACCTCTTTTGAATACAGCCATTCCAAGGAGGAGCATTTCAACCTGGGGGACAAGATAAAGGAAAAATTCCGCAATGCCAGGATTAACGTCAGCAGCTTCGTGGACATGGGAGGGGCAAAGATTACAGCCCTCACCGGGGCTGTGGGTGCCGGCGCAGGGGCAGGCATAGGGGCCCTGGCAGGGGCTTCCATCCTGACTGCAGCTGCCATTGGCGGGGGTGTTGGCGTCGCCGCAGGAGTGGGAATAATGGCCTGGCTTATGAACACCAACTGGATTCTTTAAGCCCGACAGTTTTTACTGCAAAAAGGCCGGGGTCTTATGGCCCCGGCTTTTTATCGTTGCAGTCCGTCAATAGGGATGAAAGGTGAGGGTGCCTGTAAATTTCAGCACCAGCACGGCGGCCAGGGCCAGGAGCATCAGTATGGTGTGAAGCTCTGCCCGCAGGATCACGCCGGGGTCATAGCGGCCCTGGGCGTTCTGGTAGGGGGCGGGGCGGGGGAGAAGCCGGGGCACGCTCTTCACGTATTCTTTGAAAGGCTCGCCAAAGGTCTTTTCCAGGTACGCCTCTTCCAGGGGAATGATGGCTCCGTAAATGACCCCGTATGACAGGATGGTGGCACCAAATATGACTGCCGCTGCCCAGGGGGGCACGGCCCCCGCCGATGCTATGCAGAAGCCTATCCAGGAGATGAGGTTGCCCAGGTAGAGGGGGTTTCGAAGGTGGGCATACGGCCCGGCAGTAACCAGGCTGGGGGCCACCACCTTGTCGTCCCTGGTGGTAACTCCAGTAAAGCCCACTGCCCAGATGCGGATGCCTTCGCCCAAGAGGAACGAAACGGCCAGCCCGAAAACGAGGGAGGGCATGGTGGGCCTTGCCAGGTATAGCATTGCTATGGCGGCGGGAATGAAAAGCCATCCCCTGTATTTAAAGATGAAATCTCTCAAGTCGCCTCCCTTGGCTCGATAAGGTTAAGGATCGTGCCGGTGATCTTTTCAACAGCCCCCGTTTCCCCCATTATCTCCCTCAGGCGCAGGCTCATCTTCTGCCTGCCTTCGCCGTCCCGTATCAGCCTGACGGCAACGCCGGTAATCTCTTCTGCCCTGTCTTCCACCATCACCTCGGGGACGATGGGGCTCTGGGCAATCAGGTTGGGCAGGGACATGTATTTGAGCTGCTCCAGCATCCTGTGCATCACTGCCCTTCTGAAGCCGCCTATGGGGAGGGAGTTGATGAAAAAGCCCAGGCCGCCCCTGGGAATACGGGCTTTCCAGGAGGACGCCACCACCATGGGCCTGCCCAGGTAGGCACATTCGGCGGTGTTGGTGCCGGGGATGGTCAGCACCAGGTCCGAGACGTTCATGGCGTCGTACTGGCCCGATTCCAATATCTGCACCGGCAGGCCGCCCTCAGTGATAATCCTGTATCCCGCCCCCGAGTTGGAAACGCTGCCGCCGCTGCCGGGGATGGGGGTGTCCGGCGATTTCAGGCAGTCCTTAATCTCATCCACGGTAAGGAAAGGGGACAGGCCCAGGACAAACTGGACGCCGGGAACCTGCTCCTTGATCTCCTCGGCCACCTTCAGGAACACGGGCAGGGAATCCTGGACGTGATAAAGGCGGCTGCCGGGGAATATCCCCACGGTCAGAAGATCCGGGGCCAGGTTCCATTTTCTGCGGCCTTCCTCCCGGGACATGGTGGGCTTGACTCCTTCCACCATCAGGTTTCCCGCCACCACCAACTTTTCCGGGGGCACCCCCTGCTTTTCAAGCTCTTCTTTTATGCTTTCGTATGGGCAGAAGATGTGCCTGAAATACCTGGAAAGACCGGCATAAGCCCTGGTGGTGTAAGCCACGGCAGGGTATTTCAGCTTCCAGGCCATTCCCGCGGCGTGCCAGTAGTCGCCTCCCAGGAACACCACCACTCCCCTGTGGGAGGGCTTGTAGCCGGGGGGAAGCTTGCCCAGAAAAAGGAACTGGAGGAACCGGGACGGGGGCACGACGATGTCGATGGAGGGGAATTTCTCGGCCACCTGAACTTCCTTGCCCGATGCGTATGGGCAGGGAACCAGGACCAGGATGATGCGGAGATCGGGCCTTTTCTCCTTCAGCCGCTGGGACGTAACCTTGACCCAGGAGGAGAGCTCGCCGGGGCTGTTGGAAATTATCACTATGTCGCAGGTGCCGCCCCTCATATTACGCTCTCCATGACGTGGCGGGCTATCCTGGCGATTACCCCCGGCTCTCCCAGCAAGCTGTTCAATGATTTCAGGTCAGAGATCATTTTTTGTCTTTTCTCGCCATCCCGGATCAGATCCTTTGCATAGGTGCATATATTTTCAACGGTAGCCTTTTCCTGTATGAGCTCCGGCACGATCTCCCGCTGCATGATCAGGTTGGGCAGACCCGCCCAGCGGAGCTTGACGAAAAAGCGGATGAGCCTGTAATCCAGGGAGTTGAGGCGGTAGGTGAGGATCATTGGCACTTCCAGAAGGGATGCCTCCAGGGATGCGCTTCCCGACGCCATGATAGAGAGGCGGGATACGGCCATGACCTCCTGGGCCCGCCCCTGGAAAAGGGTAACAGGAATGGGCAGCCCCTGGACGGCCTGGCTGATGGGCTCTTTGAGAAGGGGTGATGCTATGGGCATCAGGAAATGCAGGCCGGGCAGCTCACCGTGCAGGGCCTTGGCAGCGTCCAGCAGCAGGGAGAGGACGTGGTTTATCTCCTGGGTTCTGCTTCCGGGCATCAGGGCCACGTAAGCAGGGCCTTCCTGCAGCCCCAGGCCCGACAGGATCTCCCCCCTGGGCATCTCTTTCCATTTCTGCATTACGTCCACCAGGGGGTGCCCGGTGTAAAAGTGGGGTATGTCCCCTTTCCGGTATGTGTCGGCGGTGAACTGGAAGGCTGCTATCACCGACGTTACGGAATCTGCAATCTCCCTGGCCCTTTTGGTGCTGCCCGACCAGGCCGACGGGGGAAAGTAATAGACCGTGGGAATATTAAGCTTTCGTGCCAGCCTTGCCAGCCTCATGTTAAATGCGGGGGTGTCGATCAGCACCGCCAGGTCGGGGTGGGTGCTGGTAAGGGCGTTTTTGGATTTCTCGTAAAGGGAAATGAGGGTGGGCAGGATCCGGATCCCCTCCCACGGACCTATTACCCCGAATACCGTCGAGTCGAAGATGAGGTCGAAGCCTTCCTCTTTCATCCTGGTGCCGCCGACCCCCGAAAGGGAAACGCCGGGGAAGTGCCGCTTCAGCTCCCGTGCCAGCATGGCCGCCTGGAGATCGCCCGACGCCTCGCCGGCAAACATCATCACCCGGCTTAATTTTTTGCCAGAATCGGAATTTTTCATCGGCAATATGTTCTTACTTCGATGCCTTTTGTCCTTTGACGGGGCGGACATCATTTTTTTCAATACCCGGCCCTGGCCGGAACCATGGCGTTCCTTCCGGTGTTATAAGTATCAGCCCCGGCTTGGCTGACATAATTTCAAGGAGGGATTGAAAATGGAAGCGCAGATTTTTCGTCCCGGAAGAAAAATAAAAGGACTAATTGTAATTGAGATGCTTACGGTTCTCCTGGTGATTTCCGTCCTGGCCACCATCATAGTGATGGATCTTCGAAGGGCATACTACAGGGGAAAGCTGGTGGGCTGCGTCAGCAACCTTCGCAACCTGGCCACTGCCCAGAACCAGTTTATCGTGGAGAACAGGAAATATCCCGACACCCTCGCCGAGCTGACCCCCCGTTACATAGCGTCAATTCCCACGTGCCCGTCGGCCAGGGCCGACACGTATTCGACTGGATACGTCAGGGTGGAGGACCCGGACAGGTTCACCCTGCACTGCAAGGGAACCAACCACGATGACATGCGCCTGGGGGCCGACGAGCCCTGGTATAACTTTGACGTGGGAGTGGGCCCCCATAATTGATTGCTGCCCCGATCCGGCAGCAGATTGGGCTGGGTGATGGGCACAGAAGTTATTGAACCTGCCCCGTTCTTCTGCTAAAATTATCATGTGAGTTGAATCGGGGCGGCTGGGGCTGCCCTGGAGGCTGAAAGGACGTGGCGGCCATGAACCGGGTATGGCAGGGGAAGTATTTCGCTGGAGGGTGGCGCATGGCGGCCGCCCTGCTTTTCTTTTTTATTTTGCCGCTCTTTCTCTGGGGTTGCCAGTCAGGGGCATCCCGGCCCCCGGCCCCCTCCCCCTCTTTGCAGGCGGTGCCCCAAAAGCCGGTGGCGGCTCAGGTGGAGCCTCCCCGGGACAGGGGCAGGGAGGAATTCCGCCGCCATTTCGATGCCGGGGTCAGGCTGATGGTGGAGGGATCCAACCTGCAGGCGGCAGAAAGCCTGGCAAAAGCAGAAGCCTATGACCCGAAGGACGTTCTCACCAAGTATTACCTGATGCTCTGCTATTCCCGCATAGAAAAGCCCCCCTACGGCAGGGACTCCCTGACGATAGGCCGGGCGTTGCAGGTCATCTCCCTGGCACCGGGCACGGACATGGCCGGGAAGGCCCGGAATATCCTGGCAGAAAACGAGAAATCCCGCATCCAGAAGATGGCGGCCAGGGTGGAGGAAGCCCGGCAAAATGACCTGCCGCCCGCCCGGAACAGGCGGGTGCCCCTGGTGGAGCCCCTGCCGAAAGAAACGAAGGCAGGGCAGCCCCCGGCAAAGGCAGGGGATGCAGAGCCATCGTATCCCCAGGCCGATATGGGCCGGGTGATGCAGAAGAGGCAGGAGGCCAGCCTTCGCCTTGCGGGGG
>Ga0351859_1223_pt1 | contig 9635 bp, 9 predicted proteins | sample BONcelFGM3001D11_FD_206789 | JGI IMG/M metagenome (GOLD analysis project Ga0351859, IMG submission 206789) | Enriched cells from coal bed in the Powder River Basin, Montana, United States - BONCAT cells FGM rep2 HSBNCT.FGM.300.1.D11 ... | reverse complement strand
ATATCCGGAATAGGAAAGATCGAATCCAAACAGTGGAAGCGCCAGCAGAATCTCGATAAATCCGACACATAGAGAAAAAACACGGACGGTTTTTTCTCCGCGAAGGAAGGGAAGCGCGAGGCATGCCACTACCGGAAAAAAGATGAGAGCTGTCAGGACCGGCCACTCACTCATGCGGATTATTTCTCCATTTCACAAAAAAAACCAAACCATCCCAAAAACAGACAGCCCGATGATGATGGCGCCGGCCAGATAATCCTGAAGCCGGCCGGTTTGAACCCCGGTGCTTCCCTGACCCACATGCCGGACTCCCATGGCTGTGCCGTCCACCACACCGTCAATGATCTGTTTATCAAACCAGGAACTACCCGATGCGATTTTCAAAAAACCAACCAGACCGGCCCGGGCATAGAATTCACTCCACCAGAGATCGATCCGTTCCACAACGCCTCGGGCAAAGGCCAGAACGGTTCGGCCCACCAGCCGATAGACATAATCGAAATCCAGATTGATTTTGGCCTCTGGGACCAGCTTATGCCGAAGCAGATAAAATCCCAGACCCGTGAAACCCAGAAGCAGCAATGTCTGAAGAACATGCCAGGCCGTATAGGGGACATATTCAACCGGATTGGGAAGAAGTGTGTACAAAAAATTCGGATACACACCGATGACAAAACACAGAATGCCCCCTATGGCCATGGCCGCATACATGTTGATCGGCACCGGCTTCAACGGGATGCCGCAGTCGGGTTTTGAAAACCAGGCAAAATATGGCAGTTTGATGCCCACAGACAGAAATGTGCCCACAGCGGCAATTTCCATGCCCAGTGCCAGCCAGGTATGATGGGCCTCAGCCGCACCGGTGATGGTCATGGTCTTGCTGACAAATCCGGAAAACAGCGGAAAGCCGGAAATACTGACCGCCGCCACCATATACCAGGCAAAGGCCCAGGGCAGGCGTTTGAACAAACCGCCCAACTCCGACAGTTTGGCGGTTCCTGCCGCATACAACAGTGTTCCGGCCCCCATGAACAACAGTCCCTTGTACAGGATATGGGCATAGGCATGGGCGCAGGCCCCGTTGACCGTCATGGCCGTGCCGATCCCCACGCCGGCCACCATGTATCCGACCTGGGACACGATATGATAGGCCAGAATGCGGCGGGCATTGTTTTCAATGGTCGCATAGATGACCCCGTAAATGGTCATCAGGGTTCCCATGATCGCCAGAATTTCAAATCCGGCAAATCCGCGCAGCAGAACATAAACGGCTGTCTTGGTGGTAAAGGCACTCATGAACACGGCCCCGGTCACCGTGGCCTCGGGATAGGCATCCGGCAACCACGCATGAAGGGGAATGACCGCGGCATTGACACAAAATCCCAGCATAATGAAAATGTCATAAAGCCTGGTATTGGCCGGATCCGCAGCATCAAAAGCAAATGTCCCGGTGGCCTGATGGCGAAGCAGCAGGCCTGCCAGAAGCAGCAATCCGCCCATGATATGAAACAGGAAATAGCGGTATCCGGCCCGGGTCGAGGCAGGCAGGCGCCTGAGCCAGATCAGAAAGGTGGAGGCAACACTCATTGTCTCCCAGAAAATGAACAGCGTGACATAGTCCCGTGCAAACACACAGCCGAATGCACCGGCGATATACATGCAGGCCGCCACATGCTGAAAGCGGTCTTCCACATGCCAGGCAAAAATGAATCCGATCAGGGCCTGAATGGCAAACACATGGGCAAACACCGTGGATAACGCATCCACCCGGCCCAGACCCAGGGACTGGTTTAGCCACCCAAACTGCGCATAATCGCCTGTCTGCATGGCAAGGACGCTGAAAATGGCCAGAATGGCAGCGACCGGCGGAAACCATCGCCCGATCCGGCCCGGCGTCATCCACACGACAAGGGCGCAGATCACAAAAAAGCTGGATGGATGAAAAAACGGGCTCACAATGTCACCTTTCTCGGCAGGCCAATGACGTTAATTGTTTTTGTCATAATAATCCTCATCTTTTCCCAACACGGTATGGGCAAGTCCCTTTGCCCCCCTGGCCAGAAGGATCGCGCCTGCCACGCCAAATAATGCCCAGAATCCGGGAATGGTTTCCAGACCAAAATGGGGATGATGCGGCCGGATGAACACATTCAGAGCGACCAGCAATCCAAGACTGGCACAGAAGCCGAAGTTTTTTGACAAGGGGCGCTCGCGCTCCCGTATCTGGCAGCTTGGTCGGTGAAACATCGGATTGGGATTTGGTCATTTGTATCTCTCTTGTCTATAAGCCTTTAAGAGCGTGAATAAACTGAAGGAATATCTCCGGATAAAGCCCCAGAACCACACTGGCCATTGCGGTAAAGCACAGGGGGATGACCATGAAAAGCGGGGCTTCATGATACTGGTTCAAATCGATGCCAGGTGATGGCGCTTCAAAAAACGCCTTGAAGATAACCGGCGTAAAATATGCCGCATTTAAAATGGTGCTTGAAAGAAGTGCTGCCAGCAGCGCGTAGTGTCCGGCGGACACCGCGCCGTTGACCATGAACCATTTGCTGACAAAACCGCACACAGGCGGGACACCGATCATGGATAGCGATGCAATGGCAAACGCGCCGAACGTCCAGGGCAGTCGCCGGCCCATTCCCCCCATCAGACTGATTTTTTTCTGGTGCGTTGCCACGTAAATTGCGCCGGCTGTAAAAAAGAGCGTGATCTTGCTGAAGGCATGATTGGCAATGTGTAACACCCCGCCGGTCACGGCCAACGGGGTCAGCATCGAAACCCCCAGAACCACATAGGAAAGCTGGCTGACCGTGGAATAGGCCAATCTGGCCTTCAGATCATCCTTGGTCAGGGCAATGACGGATGCCAGAACAATGGTTGTCGCCGCAAACACGGCGGTGATGTCTCCGAGACCCAGTGTGTCCATCAGGTTGACGCCAAAACCGGACAAAAGCACGCGGCAGATGGAAAACACACCGGCCTTGACAACTGCCACGGCGTGAAGCAGGGCGGAAACAGGCGTGGGCGCCACCATGGCGGACGGCAGCCAGTTGTGAAGCGGCATGATGGCCGCCTTGGCCAAACCCGCAACATACAGTCCATAGGTGATGCGGACCAGCCAGGGATCTGCATCTGCGGGGAAAATACCGGATGCAATATCGCCCAGTTTAAAATCCAGGGTGCCGCACAGCACATAGGTCAGAATCATGGCCGGCAGCAGAAACAGTTTGGAGGTTCCCATCAGATAGACCAGATATTTCCGGGCACCGTGATAGGCCTCTTCATCCTGATGATGGGCGACCAGGGGATAGGTGAAGACCGTGATGACTTCATAGAAGAGATACAGGGTAAAGACATTGGCCGACATGGCCACGCCGACCGCACCAAATATGGCGATGGCAAAACAGAAATAATACCGGGTCTGGGCGTGTTCCTTCAGGGATCGCATGTAACCGATGTTGTAGGCCGTGGCCAGAATCCACAGAAACGAAGCGATCAGCGCAAAAATAAGCGTCAACCCGTCTACCCCCAGTTTGACCTCGACTCCGGGAAGAATCACAAACAGGGAACAGGTCAGAATCTTGCCGTCAAGCACCTGGGGGACAAACATCAGAATACTGAAAAAGGCCAGGATACCGGCGCCGAACGATACGCCTTCCCGCACATTGATGTTGCGCCGGAACAGCCAGATCGCAGCCGGTGACAAACCGGTAAACAGAAGCGGCCAGATCAGGGCGCTGGTTTCCATCATCATGTTCTAACCCCGCAGCATGGTCAACCGGTCGCTTTCAGATGTACCGGATCGTTTTGCAATCACCAGAATCATGGCCAGAACCAGTGTGGCTTCCGCAGCCGCCAGTCCCATGACCAGAAGTGCACCGAGCTGTCCCAGCTCATCGGCTGCAGGCGTCAGCCGGCTGGATGCAACCAGGGCAAGACCAGCGCCGTTTAACATCAGCTCCACCGAAATCAGCATGCCGATCAGGGTCTTTCTACCGATCAGGCCATACAATCCGATACCCAGCAGAATCAGGGCCGACAGATGAAACAATACCAGAGGACTCATCCGCTTTTTCTCCTCTCAAATCCCAGCAGCACCGCGCCGACCATTGCGGCCAGCAGTACCACGGAAATCAGTTCAAACGCCAGGGCATAGGGTCCGACAAGCTGCTGCCCCAGACGATCCAGCGGCACTTCCGGCTTCAGGGCCATGACTGCAGGCGCCCGCTGGACGATCATTCCGGCCAGAATACCCGCAGGCATCAGGCCGCTCAAAATGGCCGTGATGGACCGGTATCGGGATCTGAAATGGCTGCCCTCTGATCCAGCTTCGCCATCAGGTGCACGGGTCAGCATGATGGCAAAAAAAATCAATACACTGACCGCACCCACATAGATCAGTATCTGCATCAGGGCCATGAATGGTGCGGCCATCAGCAGATACATGCCGGCCACGCCAAAAAGGGTCAGAATTAGGCCTAAAAGGGACCGTACCAGGTTCTGGCATCGAACCGCAGCCACTGCGCCGGCAATGATCAGCGTGAGATACAGCCCGTATGCAACAATGGCAAGATTTTCCATGATTCCCCAATGTGATATTTCAAATTTCAGATTTGAGATTTCAAATCCGGCTGAAGTTGTCTTCGTATATGGCAAAGCAATAAACGATGAATTCCTGTATATCTTTGCCCCTTTGCTCCTCTGCCCCTTTCTTTACCTTCGAAACCGCTGGAGCAGATCCATCTGAAACAGCTTCCGGTCTGTTCCGGCCAGATAGACATTATCCGAAAACCGGATGGCATCCACCGGGCAGATCTGAACACACTGACCGCACAGGCTGCACAGGCTGTAATTCAGATCATAACTGTCCAGAATCCGGTCAATTTTATCCGGTGGCGGACTCTGGTGAATGGAACCCGGTGATCTGATTTCAGGAGACAGAAACAGGCCGTCATCCAAAGGGTCTGCCTCATAGCCTGCCACATGCATGCCAATGGCGATACAGCCGGATGGACAGATATCCCGGCAGCGCATGCACAGGATGCATTTGGGCATATCCGGATCGGCATCATTGGGCGTCAGCTCGATATGGCCCCGGTAAGTCGCCAGGTTATCAACGGTTTGCCGCGGATAATGAACCGTCAGCCAGGGTTTGCACAACTCGACGCCGGTAATTTTCAGGCCAACAACCAGGCTCCACAGGCCTTTCAGGGTTTTTGCAACATGCTTCATGTTCAGCTCACCACCTTGACGATCAGCGCCGTGATGACCAGGTTGATCAATCCCAGAGGAATCAGGTATTTCCAGCAGATATTCAGCAACTGGTCAAAGCGGACCCGGGGAAACGTCCAGCGAAACCAGACCATGACAAACAGCAGTCCGGACAGCTTGGCCATGAACCACCAGTGGCCCGGGAAAACCGGTGCCCCCCACCCTCCCAGAAACAAGGCCGTGGCGACGGCACAGATCACGGCCATATAGGTATATTCTGCCAGGAAAAAAAGCCCGAATCCCATGCCCGAATACTCGGTGTGAAATCCGGCGGTCAACTCGCTTTCGGCTTCCGGAAGATCGAATGGCGCCCGGTTGGTTTCCGCAAGACCGGAAATAAAAAAGATCAGAAAAGCCAGGGGCTGACAGAACACGTTCCAGGACAGAACACTGCGTGCCTGGGACTCGACAATGGATGTCAGATTGAATGATCCGGTCTGAAACGCAATTGACAGAACCGCCAGAAGAAGCGGAATTTCATAGGCGACCGACTGGGACACGGCACGGGCCGATCCCAGAAGACTGTATTTGTTGTTGGAGCCCCATCCGGCAAGGCACAGGGCCAGGGTGTTCAGTCCGGAGAATGTCAGCACCAGAATCAGTCCCAGATTCACTTCCATACCGGTCAGAACCGGTCCAAACGGAATGGGCAGAATGCAGACAACCGCAGATCCCAGTGACAGAATGGGCGCCATCCAGAACAGAAGTTTGTCCGCACCCATTGGCGAGACCAGTTGCTTGCTGATCAGCTTGCCCGCATCGGCAAATGACTGAAGAATACCATGGGGCCCAACCTCAAACGGCCCGGGCCTGCGCTGGATAAACCCGGCCACTTTTCGTTCCACATACACCATGACCAATCCCAATGCGCCCACAAAGGCCATGGTCAACACCATTGCCGCGATCAGGCGTCCAAATGGATGGGTCAGTATTGCCGTTACAGCCGCTATCATCGGTCGATCTCCGGAATCACCAGATCCAGACTGCCCAGAATGGACAGGGCATCTGCCAGAATTGTCCCCCGTGCCAGTTCCGCAAACACATGCAGGTTGGAAAATCCAGGTGCACGCAGTTTGATCCGGTAGGGTTTGGGTGTGCCATCACTCAAGACATACATACCAATCTTGCCACGGGCGCCTTCCACTGCAAAATAGACCTCGCCTTTGGGTGGAATTATCCGCTCCGGAAGATCGGGGCTGATATGGGGACCCTCTGGGAGCATGTCCAGCGCCTGTCCGATGATCCGGATGCTTTGGGACATTTCTGCCATCCGCACATCATACCGGTCCATGGCATCCCCGTTTTTGCCGATTGGAATATCGAAATCAAACCGGTCATAAACCGAATAGGGCTCGGTTTTCCGGACATCATAGGCCATGCCGGATCCCCGAAGCACCGGTCCCGTGGCGCCGTATCGCCGGGCCATTTCCACGGACATCACGCCGATATCCTCGCACCGGCCCCGCAAAATCATGTTTTCGGTTACCAGATCGTGATACATGGGCAGCCGTTTTTTGAAGTCCGCCAGAAACTCCCGCGTCATCTGAATGAAGGTGTCATCGATATCGGCCGACACCCCCCCAAACCGGTAATAGCAATAGGTCAGGCGGGAGCCGGTCACGATCTGGAGGATGTCCATCAGTCGCTCGCGATCGGCAAATGCATACACGATGGGGGTAAACGCCCCCAGATCCAGAAGGTAGGCGCCCCACCACAGCAGATGGGACGAAATCCGGTTCAACTCGCAGGTGATGACCCGAATGTATTCGGCCCGGGGCGGAACCCGCAACCCCATCAGTTTTTCCACGGCCCCCACATAGGCCCAGTTCCAGGCCAGGGCGTGCAGATAATCCACCCGGCCCATGTTGGGCAGATATTGCTGCCAGGTCTTGACCTCTCCCATCTTTTCATGCATGCGATGGATATAGCCCAAAACCGGTTCACACCGCTTGACATATTCGCCATCCATTTCAACAATCAGCCGAAGCACCCCGTGTGTGGCCGGATGCTGGGGCCCGATATTTAAAATCAGTGTATCCCCGTCTGCGGCGGATTCCACGCTCATGGGTGAGAAACGGGATGTGTAATAATCCCCGGTCAGTCTGGATGGCGTACCGGATGTCATGGCATCAACTTTCCACAGCCGCTTCAAAAGCAGCGATTTCATACTGCTCGAAATGTCGTTCAAGCAGCCTGCGGGCCAGATTTCTTCGGGAACAGGACGGGCAAACCGAGACATTGGGAACGGGCACGCCGGATTCGCCGGCCCGGTTCATGACCAGATTCAGATCGATGACCGGCCCGAAATAAATGCCGCAACTGGTGCAGCGCCGCAATGGAATCCGGGATGTTTCTTTTCCCTTGACCAATACGCGTCGGAATCCATCTATATCTTCGATTCGTATGGCATTGACCGGACATATTTGCGCGCAGGCCCCGCATCCAATGCAATCCGGTGACAGACGGCCCATGAATGTATCCACCGTGATTTCAACACCGCGTCCGGACAGCGACAGGACATTGCCGCCAACCCGTTCACAGACGCGGGCGCAGAGTCCGCACATGATACATCCCTTGTCATCTGCCGGAAACCGGTTCACATCCGCCCCGTACCGATCGGCCAGATCTTTTAGAACCGTTGAACCCGGACACCGGGAGGACAGCAGTTCGATGGCCATTTTTCGGCCCTGTCTCAACCGGGGTGTGTCGGTATGAATTTCCGCATCCCCGCGAAGAGGATAGTTGCAGGATGTGACCAGGCGCGTGCGGCGGTGTTCAGTCAATTCCACGGTACAGACCCGGCACATGCCGGCTGGTTCCAGGCCCGGAACATGGCAGAGTGTCGGGATATCGATGCCATTGCGGCGGGCTACCTCCACAATGGTCTGGCCCGGTTCCGCCATGACCTCTTTTCCGTCCATGATGATTTTCATGCGTGGGATCCTTTTACTGTAAAAATCCAGGATTCAGGATTCAAAATTCAGTAGAAAATCGTTAGAAATCATTTACAGGATTCGTATTGCATCGAATTTGCAACCCTTGTAGCATTCCATGCACTTGATGCACAAATCCTGATGAATCGTATGGGGTTTCTTTTTCTCGCCGGAAATGGCCTTTGCCGGACAGCGTTTCTTGCACACACCGCAACCGGTGCAGGTTTCCGGAACAATTTCATAATGGAACAGGGTTTTGCAGACACCAGCCGGGCATTTTTTATCCCGAATGTGGGATTCGTACTCTTCCCGAAAATATTTGATGGTGGAAAGGACCGGGTTTGCCGCAGACGTTCCCAAGCCACACAGGGAAAAACTGTTGGTGTATGTGCCGATCTCTTCCAGCAGTTCAATATCCCCTTCCCGGCCGTTTCCTTCGGTGATTCGGGTCAGGATTTGACGCATGTGCGTCAATCCTTCCCGGCAGGGGGTGCACTGACCACAGGACTCCTCGACCAGAAAATTGATAAAATACCGGGAGACCTCGACCATACACGTGTTTTCATCCATGACAATCATGCCGCCGGACCCCATCATGGACCCGATTTCAGCCAGTTTGCCAAAGCCCACATTAATATCGATGAACCGTCCGGGTATGGGAATGCATCCACCCGATGGGCCACCGGTCTGAACCGCCTTGAGCTGTTTTTTATTGGGAATGCCGCCGCCGATGTTGAATACGATTTCCCGAAGGGATGTGCCCATCGGCACTTCCACCAGGCCCACGTTATTCACGTTTCCGGTCAGCGAAAAAACCTTGGTTCCGGCGGATCGCTCGGTTCCAAAGGTGGTGTACCACTGGCCGCCCCGAAGAATGATTTCCGGAATGTTGGCATAGGTTTCCACATTGTTCAGATTGGACGGGCTGTCCCGGAATCCTTTTTCCGTAGACCGGATATATTTGGCCCGGGGTCTTCCCACTTTTCCTTCCAGAGAAGACATCAGGGCGGATGATTCGCCACAGACAAACGCACCAGCGCCTGTCGAGACCGATACACGAAAATTGAAGCCGGTTCCCAGAATATTCAGACCCAGAAGCCCCATGTTTTCGGCCTGACGAATGGCATTGGACAGGGTTTGAACCGCCAGCGGATATTCCATGCGGACATACAGAAAGCCCCGATCGGAACCGATGGCATATGCGGCGATTGCCATGCCTTCCAGAACCGCATGCGGGTCACCTTCCATGACCGATGCATCCATGAACGCACCGGGATCACCCTCGTCGCCGTTGCAAATCACATAATGACGGCCTGACTGTTTGGCGCATGATTCCCATTTGATGCCGGTCGGAAAGCCGGCACCACCCCGGCCCCGCAGCTTGGACACCTTGATTTCCTCGATGACCTGCTGCGGTGTTGTTTC
>Ga0351859_1220_pt1 | contig 9784 bp, 8 predicted proteins | sample BONcelFGM3001D11_FD_206789 | JGI IMG/M metagenome (GOLD analysis project Ga0351859, IMG submission 206789) | Enriched cells from coal bed in the Powder River Basin, Montana, United States - BONCAT cells FGM rep2 HSBNCT.FGM.300.1.D11 ... | reverse complement strand
AGCGTCAGGGGCGGGTTGTCAGCACACCAAAGAGAGAGGTCATCAAGGATATCGACAGCATACCGTATCCGACAAGGGATCTTTTCGATGTCGGCGCCTATTTATCCGCATCGAAATATAATACTCACGAGGCCATACCGATCGACGCCGATAAACTGCGCGTCTTCAACGTCAATACGGCGCGAGGATGTGTCTACAAGTGCACCTTCTGCTATCACTGCTTCGTGAAGGATAAATACCGGATTCGCTCGCCCGAGTCTGTTATTGGTGAGATCAAGGACCTTCGAAACAGGTACGGCGCCAATTACATTCAATTTGCTGACGAGCTCTCATTCCCAAACAGATCTCATATAGAGGAGTTCTGCGATAGGTTGGCCTCAGAGAAGATCGATATTTATTGGACGGGGACGATTATTCCAGGAGCCCTTCGAAAGGCCGACCTCCCCCTCGCGAAACGCATGAGACAGCTGGGATGCGTTGGCCTCGGCTACTCGATTGAATCGGCCGATGCGAACATTCTCAGGATGATGGGGAAACCGGCGGGTCTGGAAAAATTTGTTGAGACGCGTCATGTGCTTCGCGAAGCCCATATTGTCACATTTACAAGTCTTGTATTCGGATATCCGATTGAAACGGAAGAGACGATCAGACGGACGATTGATTTCTGTATCGAGGAACAGGTGGCTCCTAGTTCCGGGTATCTGCTGGCGCTCCCCGGGTCGTGGATTTATGGCTATGCCCGTGAGAAGGGTCTGATTAAGGACGAGGAGCAGTACCTGCTGTCTATTGCCGACAGGCAGGACCTGCACTTGAATTTTACGTCCATTCCGAGCGAGAAACTGGTACGGCTTGTTCAGGATGGTGTCAAACGATACAATGCGGCATTGGGTATCGTGTTGAACTGCGACAATCCTCTCAAGACCCTGCAAACGCGCAGCAGGGATAGTCTGGCCTGAGCTGTGCCAGAAGTGGCACGCTGGCTGCCCCAACGATACTCCACCTGTAAACAATAAGGAAACCGATGAGCGAGACTTACCTGATCAGGGCAGATGCGTCGCCGAAAATCGGGGCTGGTCATGTGATGCGGACTTTAGCGTTGGGGCAGATGTTGCGCGATCATGGTCAGTCAGTTCACTATGCCACAACCACGACCACGAGGGCGATACTCGACAGAATTGCCGATGAGGGATTCGTTTTGCATCGCATGCAGGGTGAGGGTGAAATAGATGGGAAGATGCATGATGATTCGATGTATTGCCTTGAGACAGCAAGACGTATTGATGCGAAGTGGATCATCCTAGATGGGTATCAGTTCGGTACATCGTATCAGAGAAGCGTTAAGTCTTCGGGATTCAACTTGATGTGCATCGATGATATGGCATCGTGTCACATCGTGGCGGACGTCGTTGTGAATCAGAATATCAAAGCGTGTGATATAAGATATTCAATCGAGCCTTACACGCGGCTTTATGCCGGGCCTCATCATGCCCTGATGAGAAGTGAGTTTATCCAGGAAAAGGGCCGATTGCATCGAAACCCATCGCGGAAGATCAAAAATATCCTTGTAACGATGGGCGCCTCAAACATCGACACCATTATCCTTCAGGTCCTCAAGGGTCTTGAATGTTCTCATCTTCCCCGTATTTGTATCAAGGCTGTCTTGGGGTCTGATCAATCCCATGATGATGAGATTCGGAGTTTCATCGAGTCTTCGCACCACCATATTGAGTTTATGAGAAATGTCGGTCCCGAGATGGCTCGGCTTATGGCTTGGGCTGATTTGGGCATCTTTGGATGTGGTAGTACGGTATTGGAAGGTCGATATTTGGATCTTCCCATGATCTGTTTTCAGCTCGTCGACAATCAGAAGACCAATTGTGCACCCTCCTCAACCTATGACAATGACCTGTACGCAGGACTGCTGTCGAGTCTGAGCACTGTCGGCCAATTCTTCGTCATGGCGGATTTCGAGGTGTCGCCGTTCGATGTTACGACAATATTATGAGTGAATTCGTCCGAATCGATCTTAAGAGCAAAAGGCTGCCATTGCGAGCGGTGTTCTGGGGGTATCATAACACCGGTCTGAGCAGCTACAGGCTTTTACGCGCGTCTGATGTATTTGAGGTCGTTGCCATCGTTGTGCCGCCGAACCGGACCCATTTATATGCCGTAACGATGCACCCGAAGGCCACGACATCGAAAGCATTATCGGTAAGATATTTTTTTACTTCGACATCCGAAAACCTGTGCGCGTCGATATCATAAATCTGACATCGATACCCGGCGTCATGCAAGGCCGTGGCGATATAGGACAACCCCATGGGAAAGATCTTTCTTGGATTATCCGGTCTTATGCTCGGATTGATCAGGAGTATTTTCATACTTATCCGCTCATCTATGTGTTGCTTACCCTTTTTAACTGTTCACGACTTTCATACACTTTGTAAAACGCATTAATGAGATCGTCCAGATCCGGCTTCATTAATGGTGACCGGTGCATATTATGAAAGAAAAGCACCTTGTCGTACATCAGTTCCGTAATAGGGCAAAGGCCATCCTTATACTCCACCGCCCCCTTGTAGTGTGGACAGGTGAACGGACAGCCGTGTTTGCCAAAGGCGATCTTTTTCCGGTAGATGTTCTGCCTATAGAGCGGAACGGCAGAATCGGTCGAGAGAAACCACCCTGTGCTATTGCGTATGTCCGTCAAGGGAAGCTCTGCCACAACGGCATCGATAAACACTTTTCGTGACACCCCGACAATGTCTTCGTCAAATTTGAATGGGTGAACATAATAGGCGTGGTCACACCCGTCATAAATGGTCGGTGGGATTATACCGGGAAGATCCTTCAATTTCTGCGCAATATATCCGGCGTTTTCAAAGCCCGATTTCAACAATCCGGGCAATCTCTTCATCTGCTCAACGCCAATCGCGGCCTGAATTTCGGTCAACCTGTAATTGAATCCCAGAATGTTGATGACATCGTCGAGGTTCCTTTCCGTTGAGGCCGTCTCTCCGTGGTTTCGAATCAAGGTTAGCTTATCATAAATGCCGTGGCTGTTTGTGACAACGATTCCACCCTCTCCGGTATGAATGTGCTTGTGATAGTTCAGGCTGTAGACGCCGGCGTCGCCGATCGTTCCGACATAACGCCCCTTATACTTGGTCAGAGGCGCCTGAGCGCAATCCTCAATGACCTTGAGATTGTGTTCCCTCGCTATATCCATGATCGGATCCATGTCCGCCGGATGGCCGAACAGATGGACCACCACTATCGCCTTTGTGGAAGGCGTGATTCTTTCCTCTATGCTGCTCGGCGACATACAGAATATGTCGTCCTGGATGTCTGCAAAGACGGGAATCGCATTATACACGAGCGCGCAGGTGGCCGATGCACTCATCGTAAACGGAGAGACGATGACCTCGTCGCCGGGGTCTATCCCAACAGCTCCTATGGCTGCGTAGAGGCCGGATGTGGCTGAATTGACGCTTACGGCATACTCGGCGCCGACGCTCTCCTTCCAGACATCTTCAAGCTTCCTCACCTCGGGCCCCCCAAAGAAGGCATCCGACCATCGCGCTGCAAATCCCGAAAGCTTTCCCGTCTTCATGACACGAACGACGGCATCTATCTCTTCGTTCTGGATGTAATTATAGGGGGGGAAGGGTTTGGTCCTCACCTTCTTGCCACCCTGGACCGCTAGCTGAGACATTTTACGCTCTCCTTCGCTCTTTCGAGAATGGAACAGAAAAGGCCATAGCTCATCAGTTCATAGTCCCGATTTTCACGTCCATCCGTCCCCGCGTTCAGGTTTTCGACGATGTGAGATAATATCCGAAACATACTGCTCTTCAAATCGGACTGAATTGCGCTTCCTTCAGATGACACCCACCGGTGGCCCGGGAACATCGCGCTTGAAATAACCGGGAACACAGTATGATTGTAGCCGTTGTCCGAAGACCGCACTCTCCCCTTGGTAAAGAAGAGATCGAACTCAAAGATATTATAGTTTGCCCGGTTGAACACCAGATAGACCCTCGCGCCGTTATCGTACTTCATAAATACATCGAAATACAGCGGAACCCCCTCTGCAGTGTCTTTTGAGACGTTCATAACAACGAAGTCGCGTGGTGTCCCTAAAAGATAATGTACGAGATCGACTACGTGCGTGCCGCTTTCAATGTAGCCCTTGGAACAATTACAGGTCAACGTGAGCAGTTCTCCGAGCTTGGAGCCCCAGACCATATCTCTTATCTGGGCAACGGCGCCATCCCACCTTCGGGGGTGATTCACATAGAATATCTTCTTTTTTCGCAGCAGCTCCCTCTCAACAGAGGCATAATCGCCCCCGATGGGCTTTTCGCACCAGACAGCCTTCACGTGCTCCGAGTCCAGACATTGTCTGAGAATCTCCGGATGAGTCGATGCCGGCGTGCATATGCTCACGATGTCAGGTCTGGTCTCCTTGAGCATGACCTGTGCATCGCCATAGGCATGCTCGATCTGCCAGTCTAGACAGAAACGGTTCAGCTGGTCCCGGTTCACATCCGCCGCCGCAATAAGGTCAACCTCTTCATGAACCGTGTACGCCTTCGCATGGGTCAATACCGACGGATCATCCCGTCCGGCCTGATAACCACCAGCGATTTTCCCGCATCCGATGATCGCAGCTCTGTATTTCGCCATGGGTACTAGTCCAATCCCAGATACTTCCTGGCTCTTTCAGTGTGATCATACCCCCTCGGCCTCTTCTGATCAATGTGACTGTTGATCTTCCGAATGTCCGGCCGTTTCGTCAGGAGTGAATAGATATCCTTATACCTGAAGTTCCTGTTTTTCGGATAGAGTTCCTCATAGACCGTCCTGATGACAAAATAATCCTGAGGCGTATCCAGCGTAAGCCTCTGGTCGGGCATGTGGTAGCCCGGCTCCGCGAACATGTTCATCAGCTTATATTTCTCCGGATGCTCGTAAATATGAAGACTGGGGTGCTCACGATCCGCAGCGTCCTTCGTCGTGGCCTCAATATCATTGAGGATTGATGTCTTGAAAACCTGAACATCCATGCCGCGCGGATGCGTCCTCTTGATGATGTTCGCAACATAATCGACATCAGAAGCCATGAAGGTTCGTATGTACTCGGAGATGATATCCGGATCGGCCAGCGGACAATCGCTCGTGATTTCGACAATGATGTCGAGGTTGTATTTTCGAGCCGCGCCGACGACCCGTGAGAGGACATCCTCTTCGCTCCCCCGGAAGCATCCAACGCCCCACCTCGACGCAAAATCAACAATCGTCAGATCGCGCTCATTCTCGGTCGTGGCGATGATGACCTCGTGGGCCTCCTTGACCTGTTTCAGCCGCTCCACCATCAATTCCAGCGCGGGTTTCCCTACGATCGGCAGGAGTATCTTTCCCGGAAGCCGTGTCGAAGCCATTCTCGACTCTACGATGATCCCGACTTTCATAAGCGATGCCTCCCTTATAAGTATGCCCTGCACACGTTAATGAACTTATCGGACGCGCCTTTGTAGAGATGCGCCAGTTTGTTTCGTTTGTCCGGTATATTGCCATGTTTCATCTGCATGCCCAAGCACAGCGATGACAGTTTATTGAACAAATCTTCTTCCGTAAACACTCCGTCGATCAATCCCAGTTCTGTTGCCTTGAAGTTGAATCTTCCATTGTTGTTGATCTGAATCGACAAGGTATCTTTTCCCATAATGGCAGATTCCAGCAGGACGATCGTCGTCATTCCCAGCACGATATCAGCTTCATTGATGAGCTTGAGGCTGTCTTCTTTGACGACCGTAACCGACAAAGCACGGTTGTATGAGTGATCGTTGCGATCATGAAGCGCCGCTTTTACAACCTCTCCGTCACGCTCCCTCGGATGAATGCCGATCGTCAATCCAACCCGCACATCACTCGCATAGCATACCCTATCCAGACAACTCACCAGCGACTTGACGATGGTGCCTTCATGATAGCCGAACCAATTCGGACTGCGTTCATCTTCCCCATACAACTCCGCTATCGGCTGGGAGAAGAAGGCGATCCTGACAGCAGAAGCGCCCGAACGCGCATCATAAAGCTTCCTCGAACAGGATCTCACGTTTTCCAAATGCGGACTGCCTACGACATTGATAACCTGCGGATCAAACCCCTCGCGGACCATTTCCTCCCGCATGATATCGTCGAGGACCAGTATTTTTTCAGGAACGACCAGCTCACCCGACAGCAGAAACCTCCCCCGGAGCTTGCTCCAGAAGTCGACAAACGAGACCGTTTTGACGCCATACTCCTTTGCCGCCTTGAGAAACATGGACTCCACGCTGTCCTCGTTCGATGTCCCCGCCACAATCAGGGCGGGTTTTAACGCACTGACAGTCCGTTGAACGTCGAGTTGACCCATGTCATCGGATTCATTAAAGATATCGAATCCGGCCCGTGACCAGACACATCGAGAACCGTTGACCGCGACGACCGCAATATCAAACATCATCCGCTGAAACCTGCGAGCAATGAGAACAAGGTTGTTGGCGCTCCCCGGCTGATAGGTGACGAACAGGATTTTTCGCATTTCACTCATGTACTTGTTTAACAGTAGGGGCTTCGCAAGTGCCGCTTGGTGGTTTGAATGACGTGCTCGATTTCATGCTGCGTCATGGACGGATGGAGAGGGATGGTCATTGTCTCCGTGTAATATTTTTCCGCAATGGGATAATCGCCGGCGACATGGCCGAACCGCTTCCGATAGTACGGCTGCAGGTGGACCGGAATGTAGTGCACCTGCACACCAACTCCCGATGACCTCATCCGATTAAACAGATCGCACCGGCAGGATGGGGCTCGCAGTCGCAGGAAATAAAGATGCCGTGACGCCCCGACCCATGCTTTTTCGACTGGAAGAACTATCTCATCGGATGAGGCAAATGCCTCGTCATAAGCCGCCGCGATTTCCCTTCGTCTCTTCACAAATTGGTCCAACTTTTTCAACTGGCTGATTCCGAGAGCACATTGGAAATCGGTGAGATGATAATTGAACCCGAGCAGCTGCTGCTCATAACACCATGGGCCGTCGCAACTGCCCATGGCATCCTGATCTTTGGTGATACCGTGATTGCGCAACATCACGAGCTTTTTATAGAGATCTTCGCGGTTCGTCGTTATCGCACCACCCTCTCCCGTCGTGATGTGTTTTACGGGATGAAAACTGAACACCGTCATATCGGAATACTTGCACGAGCCAATTGCTGAACCCTTGTAGGTGGCGCCCAATGCATGCGCTGCATCTTCGATCACGATCAACCCCGAACGATCCGCTATCCCTTTGATTGCGTCCAGCTCAGCCGGATGGCCAGCGTAATGCACCGGTATGATCGCCTTTGTGCTTTTTGACACCCTCTTCTTGATTTCGTCCGGATCGATATTGACCGTATCCTCCAGAACATCAGCAAATACCGGCCTCGCTCCGCAATACATTATGGAATTAGCCGATGCGACGAAGGTCATAGGTGTCGTTATAACCTCATCCCCCGCGCCAACACCTGCACACAGACATGCAATATGCAGCGCGGCTGTCCCGCTCGATACAACAACCGCATACTTTGCACCGGTGTATTCGCAAAGGGCCGACTCAAACTCTTCGCTCTTCGGCCCCCTTGTAAGCCAATCAGACCTGGCAGCATCTACGAGGGCGGCGATGTCCGCATCGTCGATACACTGATGACCGTATGGAATGTGCGTGACAGGTTTTGATTCGCCGTTATATTTCATTTATCTCTTATCCCCGAAAAGAGTTCATGGCTGTGAATCCCTAGACCACTTCGACAAATGATATCGCGTGAGAATACGGGAGCTTCTTGATCTTCACATCTTTATCCATGAAATAATCATCGATGGCCTTGTTCGCGCCGGGAAAGGCTCCAAAATCGTCCAGGATGACAATTCCGCCTTTCACGACCCTTGAATAGAGTTTATCCAAGCAAACATTTGTAGGTTCATAAAGATCGACATCAATGTGAAGAAGTGAAATTTTCAAATGATCATTCTCTGTGACGTATCGCGGAACCGTCTCGAGAATATCACCCTCAACGAGATCGATATTCTCGTACAGGTTCAGCGTTTGTAAGACAGAAATGAGCTGAGCCTTGCCTATGCTTCTGCTCCCGGCTTCATTGACAAACTGTTCCCGTTTCTTCCTGTCGGGATCAAATCCCGCAGACGGAAAATCGCCGAAGGTATCGAAAGCAATAATCCTCTTGCTGAATGAATTTTCAAAAAGGGATCGAAACTTGATAAATCTTGAAAGGGATGCTCCCTTAAACACCCCACACTCAACGATATCACCCGGAAGTCCAGATACCCTGCGAAACAATTCCAGATGAGTGGCAAATTTGCTAATCCTGTCTACAGTCGAAGTCAAATAGTAGCCATTCTCATAATCAAACCGCTTCTCAAAATTAATGTCCATTTTCCATTCCTTTCATCTTACGACTCATCGCGAACGTCCTCTTTTTCTCAATAGAGATGCTCAATTGAACGGCATCTGCAACTCCACACCATCTTTTACGCACGCATTCATATTTTCCAAGGCGTACATCAGCGCTCTTTCACTCAATATTCAACATATACGGCGCATCGTCGAAGACGCGCACTTCAAAACCATTTTGCAGTAAATATGTCGCGATTGAGGCTACGCCAAGCGATGGCGTCGAAGGCTCGGGGCATGTGCATGAGATAAGTAAAACCCTGACAGTATTCATCCGATTCATAATCCTCTGAATTGATTGCCCTTACCGCGACACAGTCAAATCGGCACTCAAGCCGACCCTGCTGCGCTCGTCATCATATGCAATATCGTCGCTCTCGACAGCATCCTTAAAATACAGCTCGGCGAGCAAAGCGCTCCTTTCCGACCCGAATTCAGCGCAGTCAAATGTCGTATGAGCGTCTTTATGCCTTTCCAAAAACTGGGCGACCGAGTTTTCGACCATGATCGTATTCGCCCAACGAATATTCAACAAACAATACCCGTCCTCCCTTCGAAAACGGATACGTTGAGGCACGCGAAATCGAACGCCCTGTTTGACTCTCAGATGAAACGACTCGTCATAAACCAGCTTATATGGCTTCGTCATGCCCTCGGGACCGCACATCAGCGGATCGGGGCCGTGCAATGAGCCATTGAGCGCCAATGCGCTCATGCGACATCCAGAGTTGCAGACATGCTCAAAGGCACACGATCTGCACTGCGCATGAAGATACTCGCCCGCGTGCCATTCGCGAAATTTCCTCCACACAGCGACCAACCCTTCCTGAAAGACGTTCCCATACGATATCGACTCATGAACACAGGCATGTCCATCGCCATTGGCATTGATGTTCATCCGATGGCCTCTCTGGGCCGGACAACCCCGTCCGACAAAATCAGCATATCGCTCGAGATCACCCAGCAGACACAACGGATAGCTGACGAGGCTGCCGATCATGATTCCGGCGTCATCCTTAACACGAACAAGCTCATCGAGCACGTATAGGGCGTCCTTTTTTTCCATATCATAATCTGTTCCGTGAACATCGCGAAGCGTGACGCAGGGAACGACGCGCGTTCCGAATATCCTCTGGCACCCGAGATTCGCAGCGAGCCTTCCGGTTTGATAGACATGATCCATGTTCTGACGGCACACGATCATATTGGCACTGACACGAATATCGTTTCTTCTTGCCAGCTCTATTCCTGCAATAATTCTGTTAAACGCTCCCGGCTGGTTGA
>Ga0351859_1209_pt1 | contig 10192 bp, 10 predicted proteins | sample BONcelFGM3001D11_FD_206789 | JGI IMG/M metagenome (GOLD analysis project Ga0351859, IMG submission 206789) | Enriched cells from coal bed in the Powder River Basin, Montana, United States - BONCAT cells FGM rep2 HSBNCT.FGM.300.1.D11 ... | reverse complement strand
GCGTGCTGGTCGTGGCGGGAGCTCCGGCGCATGCCGGCAACATGGTGGTGGTGAACCACGAGATCAAATGGGCCAAGGGGCGTGAGAAGATGTTCACGGTCGAGGCGATGTGGCTGGCTTCGCTGGCGGAGTCTGAGGACTAAGTCCCATGCTATCTCCCGAGGAAATCAAGGATCTGGACGAGGCTTCCGAGCGGCTGGCTGCGGCGCGGTCGCGCTCCGGAGTCACGCCGCGCACGGTGGTGCGGGCATTTTCTCAGGAGGGGGCATTACCGGCGATCACCTTCCGCATGTGGATGGATCTCGAGGCCTTGGACAGCCCTTTTACGGGCTGCTCCAAGGAGGGTGAGATCAAGATCGCGTGCCTGGCGGAGACACTGGGGGTGGTCCTGGGATGGGATGTAAGGCTGGAAGAGCTGATGGAGATCTTTGAGCCGGAGATGTGTGCCTCGCTTTGGAAAAGGCTGGATACGCATATCGGTGAATCATTTGCTCCGATGCTGCGCATGTATCCTCCAGGAACGACCCAACCCTCCGGCACGGACCGTGATGGCAATGGGATCGGGTGGTGGGCATCGCTGCTGGCGGGGCTGATGGAGACATTTTCCCTATCGCGCGAAGAGGCACTGGATACACCCATAGCGCAGGCCTTCGTCCTGATCGCGGCACATAGACATAACAATGGCTGGAAAGTCAGCGGCCCGACCTGGGCCGACAAGGAAACTATCGACGCATTATGAGTTCCAATTCTTCGGGCGATTTAAACAAGGCTTTTGACGATCTGATCGTCAATCTGGCGGCACTGGCCCGTGCGCGTAAGGATGATATCGGTGAGGAACTGCGAAAGGCACAAGACCTCAACGACGCTAATAAATATGTCCGCGATATAGGGTCTCACCTGAGTCGCAAGGAGGCGAAAGTCGAGGTGCGGCGTTTGAGTACGGCACTCAAGCAGTTGCAATCACAAAAGAGCCAATCTGAAAAGGTCTATGAAAAGACCGGGGCTGATGCGGATCTGCAACGAGCGCAGCGGGCGGGAGATGCGGCTGATCGCGTAAAAGTGCGCAGAGACTCCCTGGAGCAAGGGATGCCTCCAAATCTCTTAGACAACTTTGGAAGGAGTTTTTCGAAATTTTCCAGACATGTTCTAGAAGTCTCAAAACTCATTGATCTGCCACTCAAAGCCTGGAGTCTTGGAGAAACAATCAAGGAAAGCGGAATCGAGGTCTTTGCCTCATATGGCCTTGGCGGTTTCACGAACCAGCGTGACATGCGCACGGCGGAGGCGATGCAGAAAGAACAGGGAGCCTCAGTGGCTCAGTATTACGATCAACTGCGTAATCTAAAGGATGAAAAAGAGTACGACAGTACGCGTGAAAATCTCCTGACTTTTCGAGCGCAGTTGCAGGAAGAACGCGACTCAAAGTGGTTCAATGAAACCGCTCAGAAACAACAACTGGACGGCACAATCGCCCAGGTCGACAATCTCCTGAAGCAATCCAATCTCATTGACCGGTCGGAGCTGGTGAAAAAGGGACAGGCAACTCGCGATGCTTCTGTTGCCGATGAGATCCGCCGGAATGAAGCCATCGCGGCAGGCGACACGGACACGGTGGCCAAGATGAAGTGGATGGATACGTACAACCGCATGCTGGAGAACGGCGTCTCAGAACATGTCGCCAAGCAGGCTGCGAATGCAGAAACGGCGATGGACCAAACACAATCGCAACCAACAAATCCCGCATCGTATAGCCGCATGGAGGTCGGGGGGGCTGTAGCAGACTCCATGCGACTGGGAGCGATCTCGGCCCGCATCCCTGGAAACATTGCGGATAAAAACATGGCCGAAATGCTCCAACACCTCAGAGAAATCAGCAACTCCGTACGCCCGGATACCTCTGCCGGGGATGGCGAAACCTTCTAGGCTCTATGCAAAAAATCCTTCTTTACGGTGAACTAAGTCCACGTGTGATCTCCCGGAGTCGGGACAAGCTCGGGGTGAGCCGCGTCGAGATCGGCGTGCCGTGGATCGAGACAAACAGTCAGGACAAGGGCCCGAGTGCTCCTCCTGCTCCTGGAGATCTGGTGCTCAACTCCTGGCGCGATAATGACAAACCGGGATGGTGGGAGCGGGTCTTCTCATTTGAGGGGGCACTGCCAAATGATCCCTCGGTAAAAACCCGGGCCGCACCGGAAATCGATTTCGTGCCCGAGCGGGAAAAGATTCCCATCGGAGCTCATCCAGACATCGAATATCTGATTCGGAAATATGGCGGGCAAAAGGAAAAAGGGGGATATGTAACCTTCCCCGAAAAGATGCCTGAAAAGGGTCAAAATGCCATGAATGGTGAAGGCTCATCCAGTGGCAAAGACGATATGCCTAATCCCATGTGGGCTCAGACTTCGTATATCGGCGCACTGGCCACGCTGCGTATCTCGTGGATCTCGAGAGGAGCCATCCCAAATGATGTCTTTGCCCGAGCCAACGAGATCACCATCAACGTCCCTCATGCACCGACTCCGTATGGGCACAACTGGCTCAAGATGCTGCCCGCGTACAAACGGCGGGGGAATGTGCTGCAAGTGACAGAGGAGTACCTGCTCTCGGGCAAGGGAGGATGGAATCCTGACATTTATAAATTCAACCGCAGCCGACGCTAGAGATCATGCTCATCGCACCACAGGCCGAGAAGGGCGACAATATCCTGGCGAAATTTCGCGAGCTGGTCCGCTATGTGGAATCCGGCCGACTCATGGCGGGACCGGGGGTGCGCATCTATCATAGTGCGCGGGGGCAGATCGTGTCCTTTGATTCCAAGGTGGCCGCCTGGCCGCATCCCTGGAAGGTGTGGCTACCCGGAGGGAGAATCGCGCGGATGCTGCCGGGTTTTTGCAACAACACGATGCCTAAGATCGATGGTGTCTTCCTGAATGGGAGGAAACCCGGCACGACTGAAGTGGTCGCGCCGCCGGAGCTCAAACTCACGGTCAAGGGGAACAGCGACCTCGTCTCGTGGGTGGCGCTGCAGGTGACGGTGGATCCCAAGGCCGGGAGCAGCTTGGAAATGGATAGCACGATCGTGCATTGCAACTCGCTGAATCCTGCCGATGAGGGACTCGACCCGGAGCTTACCGGTCGGGAGCCTCTGGCCATCCTGTATCATCAGACGGACGGAGTCCTGGTATCGCAGGTCGGTCAGATCGCGATGTTGAATCTGAAATATCGCCACCGGAAGACTGGTGACAACAGCCGGAGACACTTCTTCTTCTCATGATCCCAAGGCGTCGCAAAAACCTGCTCGGCATCTTCAACAAGATCTGTCGTCTTGCGGAGCGCTATCGTGTGATCCTCCCACAGGCTCAGCGTCCCGACTCTGATCCTCATCCGTGGAAGTGCACGCTCTGGTGGGATGGCGAGCTATGGAAACTCCAGGTGCAGCCGGGCTATGTCGCCGGTGAGGATGTCACCTTCCTGCTGGACGCAAAGGTGGCACCGGAGAAGACGAGGAAACGAATCGCCCGGGAGGAAGGCACTCAGAAGGTGCGCAAGAAAGGCACCATGAGAGCCTGGCTCTCGGAAAACCCCACTCTCCCCACGGCCTGGAGAAAAATCGGTCCGGATGCAGAGGGGAGCGTGACGATGATCAATAACAAGCCGACGGTGACCTTTGAGCCGGTGCCAAAGTATTTCAAAGCCCTGGGTGTGGGCAGTCCGCCGAGTCTGGTGGACACAGTGGCTGGCATCAAAATGGAGATCAAAACCGAAGGTCCTCCTCCGCGCCTGCTTCGTGCTTGTGATGTGGTCTTGCTGAAGGATCGGGCGGCTCAGACAACGACTATCGAGCAAACAACCTCCCTGGGTGCGGATGCACGTGTGAATACGGTGCGTATCGGCATGCGCACCGCACCAAACATGCAAAGGAGAGCTCGTGTCGTGGTGACATCCGAGTGGAAGGATCCCGAGCGTCCGACACTGGTCAGCCGATTCCGTGGAGAAGCGGAAGATGTCACTTATGATTTTCTCCGCGTGGCGTCTCTCTATCTCCTCTCGCCGGAAGGGGCCACCGAAAACTCACAACCTGACGAGAAGTGGACTCCCTTTGTCCAGCACCACCTCTTTTATAACCTACAGCATAAAACGAAGCGTATAAGCCAAAATCTGACGGGAGAGGGCGTCCGTCTGGAACTCCCACCAGCTCTGGGGGCGGGTTTGCTCTCCATCGTGGGCAACCAACTGCTTGCACCGATCAATGATGCGATGGGCAATCTCCTGGAGGCGACGAATGCGCCGGATCCGGAAGGAAGGTTCTGGTCGGTATGAGTACCCCTCCCCGCATGAGACGAGGCATCGACCTCGTGGAGCCCGGAGTGGTGATGAGTGATCCCGCTCATGAGTGGTTTTACTCACCGTCCGCGCACTCGACGATCGCCGGTCTCGACAAAGAAAAGCGTCGGGAAGAGGAGCGCAACGTCGATCGCAGCGAAATCATACAACCCTTAGATCCCCCCTTCCCCTACCGCACAAAAAGCTTCGATCCCTTTTTCTTCAACCTCGAATAACTATGAATGTATTACTGTATTGCAATCAGACAGATGGCACGGTGAGCGACTCGCTCGACGGTGCTGCGACCTTTAACTTTCCGTCCCTCTCGCCGGCGGATAAAATCAAATTTGCGCTCCGATTCTCCGAAATCCAAAATGGCGCCAATGTGGAGGTCGATCGTATGGTCACGGCCTTGCGAGCAGCCCTGGGACCGGTGGATGCGCGACCTGAAAGTGGCGAGTGGCAGTTGCAAATCGGGGCTGGTGCCTCGACGGAGGCAAATACAACTGGAACGCTCAGCTATGATTGTCTGCCTGCCACATTGGAGGCTGCCATCGCGGCGCTGACAGCCGTGGTATCGGAATACGGCGAACCGGTGGTCGAGCAACGTGATGGATCATGGTTCCTGAAGCTCGGAGCTGGCACGGACGATGTGCCGATGGAGATACGGGGAAACAGGCTCTGGCCGCTCTCCGCACTGGAAGTGAGGGCCCAGCAGATCGATGGCGAGATCTGGCATGAGTTGCGCCTGGTGCGAGCGCCTGTCGCCCAGACATCCGGGTGGATCCGCAATGTGCCGGCGGAACCGAGCATCACGACCATCGTCAATGGCGGCTCTGATGCAGGTACGACATGGAATGAGATCCAGTCCCTCTACATCCCGCCAGCCTTTCGCGGCATTTATCGGCTGAAGCGTGGCGAGGCTCGCTCGGGGCTACTGAATCGCGATGATGGTACCGAGCAGATCGCTGAGGCTCTGGTCACTCTCGCTGATGAGGGCGGGCTATGGGAGGTCACCAACCCGATGCCATGGACGGCGTATATCGAGTTTGCGGGGGAAATGGGGGGAGTCAATCACGACCCTCTGGAGGTGGAGGTGTTTGCTGCTCCTGAGGGAGACATCGAGCTATCCCTGGAGCTTTCCACGCCAGGAGTGTGGGATTTATTGCGTCGGGTCGATACGGTCACTTTGCCGCTTGAGATCGTGGCGGAGTTTAGCGACGCACCGGGTGGCACCATCCTGCGGGCTGATGTCACACTCCAGCGACCTGTGGGTCGGGACAGTCTGATCGACATCATTCCCATCCCCTGGGCTCTACCGATGGGTCGCAAGGACTATGTGCCTTTCACGATGGACCAGGTCCTCACGGGACAGCAGCAGGCCTTCACGGCTCCGATCGGGAATGGCGTGGCGACGGTTTTCACTGTCGCGCACAATCTGGGCTCCGAGGTGTGCTCGATCTGCGTGCGTGAGAATGTCAGCAGTGGACGGTTGCTCCGTCCGGACGAGTATGAGGTGCGCATCGAGAGTGAGAATGTGCTCACGGTGACCTTCCCCACCCCGCCGGAGGAGGACTCCCTGGCGATCTGGGTCGTAGGGATCGGTCCGGAGAGCGTCTTCCAGTCGCATACCCATACAACGGCGCAGATCGAGAATCTCGATGAGATTCTTTCCCAACTCAGCACACGCGTCGTTTCCCTGGAGAACAAATTTGCGGATGTGGGAGTACCTGCTGCGGCGAACTCCGGAACTGGCATGGACATTATGATCCCTGAGACGGCTGACATCCTCTTCCTGCGCAGCCCTGCGGGGTCCACCGTGCAAGTGAAGGATATCTTTGACAAGGAGAAGGGCATTGATGTCTCGAAGCTTCCCAAGCGGACGCCCTACCTGCTGCCTGCGGTGCATGATGCATCGCCAGAGGCCCTGCCGAATCCTGTGCCTGAGAGTGTGGGCTCACTGGTCGGCAGAGTGTATGAAAATGAGGGGAGCGAGGAAGTCCTCATCCCGGGAAGCGGTGGAGTGCCCTCCAGCCGCATCGCGGCAGAGGGGTATGCGGCCTGCGATGGACGCCTGATCTATGGGGTGAACCAATGGCCGGGAACGAACTCGTACTACCCCAGTGCGTGTGAGCGAGTGCTCTTTGCCCTGGCGGTGAATGACAAGCAGTTTGCCGCGCGGCGGACACTGGAAGCCCTCTGGGGCGTCCAGGTGCAGATGCTGATGGGCAATACAAAGGGCCAGTGGGTACTTTCCTTTGAATTCGGCGAGATCGAGTCCGAGCAGACCTCACCCACGCCTACTCTTGGTCTGAACCTGGAGCGTGTTGCTTGGGGAGCACCGGTCTTCGAGCAGCCCCTGACGATCACGCCCCTGCTCCAGAGCCACTTCTTTGGCATCCGTGTGGCCCGGACGACGACCGAGATCAAGCTCGACCAGAACATCTACGGTGTCTGGACGAGCAACACCATCGCGGCTCCCACCGAGGCAAACTTTGCCATGCGAGCGCGACTCACACGCTTTGACTGCGAAAACATTGCGAACCCCACCGGCTGGGTTGGCTGGCGCCTGACCGGCTCCCTCCAAACCGATGGTGAAGGAAACCCTAAAATCGAACCCGCGCGCGTGCGCATCTACTAATATGCCAACACCTGTCATCAATACTTCCACCTCCGTCCTCGGCTACCGTCAATGGGAGCAGTGGACATACCAACCCTACGCCACAAACGCGCCGACAAGCTGGGCGTGTCCCAACCTGCCGACGGGCCTGAGCCTGAATACATCCACCGGAGCCATCTCCGGTGCGGCGGAGGTCGCTGGATTCTTCGTCGTGGGGTTGACCGCCACGAATGGCGATGGCACGAGTGCGCCGTTGCAACTGACCATCGGTATCGAGGCCGCCAAGGCCGCCCTGGCCAGCTCGGGGTATGAACTCACGGTGAATGTGGTCACCCGCGAGGTGAGCATGGAAAAGGACAGCAAACTCTTTGCCCGTGCGGATGAGGACATGCTGCTCTGGTTGCGTTTTGTCAAAGACGACGAGGAGGGCGTGCTGGATCTGGATCTCGACAAACTCAGCATCGCGCTGAAGGACTCGGACCTGGACGCCCGTCTGATCGTGGGCGACGAGTGGCAGAAATTTGGCACAGGCACGGGAACGTACTATGGACTGTACGCGCGCTTTGCCGGTGCACGGCTGGTCGATGCCTTGCAGAACTATGCGGCGGACGAAGGGACGGCCTTTGATGGCAAGGCGGACATTCAGTGGACCGAGAATGCAGAGCATGCCTTCACGCCCGAGAAGATCACCTTTTCCACGCGGGACTTCCCGGTGGTGATCGCCTCCAGCAAAGGGCGCCCCGCTTAGGAAACAACCTCATGGCCGACTTCCTCTACAATCTGACCTGGCCGGAAGCGCGTGCAGTGGCGCAGGCTGGCGGGCTCGTGCGCCGATATGGGTGGACGGACCGCTGGCTGAAACGCACGAGGGGAAATCTCTACTGGATCGAGCCCCTCAGCGGAGCTGCCATGCATGTCGTCCGTAATACCGACTTCACGCGAACGGAGTTCCTGGCTGGAGACTGGACGACTCTGGCACCGGATCAGCATCACTGCATCCTGCCGGATCCCGATCCCGAAGAACCACCTCCTCCGCCCCCACCGCCCGAGCCGGAGCCTGCGGGAGAGCCTGTCAGCATGCAGGTCTCCCATGCATCGAGCAACGGGGCCAGCAAGAGTGGCACGATCAAAAATCCGCTGAAAGTGGCGGCAAAGGTGGTCGTGAATGGGACGGCCGCGACGCGGTTTCTCATCGATGGAGTCCGGGCATCCTACCGACAGGGTGGACACGACTATGACACGGTGGATCATCGTTTTATCTTACCAGCGGATGCCAGCTTGAGTTGGCGTTTCGTCGGACAGCCTGGCGGGTGGTGTGGTGGCACGGTCACCTTTCATTTCGAAGCATGATTTTTTTACCTTGGACGGAAGCGGCGCAGTTGGCGCGGGAAGGTACTCCCGTGCGGCGGTACGGCTGGCTGGATCGCTGGCTGGTACGCACACGGGGGAATGTGTGGCAGATCACGCCGCATGTGACGGAGGCGGATCCCGTGCTGGTGACCCCGAGGCGGGTGGTGCAGTCGTGGGACTTCGGCTATGCGGAGTTCCTTGCGGAGGACTGGACAGACGCGGCGCCGGAAGGAAACAACGTGTGCGAGCGTCCCGGCAAGACTGCCTTCGTTCCCCCGGGAGTTCACCTCTCGGCTATCGAGCATGGAGGCGGAATCCGTCTGATCGCCACTCTCGGCACTGGATCGGGGATGGGTTCCTACTGGCTCCGCTTCTGGGTCAACGGCGTGCAGGTCGCCATCCGTGAGGCCACGGCCAGCGGAAACTTCATCGTGGATGTCTCCCGCTCGGAAGCCTTGCATTACGAGTGTTTACTGGATGTGGAGTCCGCTCTGCCATTGCCTCAGTGGTTCACTCAGCGAAGGGCGGAAGTTACGTTTTCAGCGCCTCCGCCTTTGCCAGGAACTTTGGCCGTGCATTTCACTGTGGAGGGAATGGGCACCTACACCCATTACGTTCATGGAGTAGAACCTCACTGGTCTTGGCATATCGGGCATGACGATCAGGATTACTTTGGGACAGGCTATGGTTTGGGTCCAGGAATGGTCGGATGGGGAATGGGCGTTGGCCCAGCTCCTGATGGACGATGGCTGGTATACTGGGACTGGGAAGACACCAGCGTTACAGCATCCACAACCGCCATCTCAACAAGCGAGCCAAGATCCACTCCCATAGGACCATTCTTGCCCACCAGCAAACAAGCAGTCTGGGATGAAGATGGCCTAGAAGGCGGTCCCGGATATGGCGACATCTATACCTTCACGGATATTTCCGTCACCCTTCCTTAGGAAGTCTGCGGTGGCAGCAATCTACTGAACTTATGATTTTCTTTGCATGGACAGATGCTTCGCAAAAAGCGCGGAGGGGAATGCGGGTACGGAGGTATGGCTGGTCGGATCGGTGGTTGGTGCGCAGGGCGGGCAATGTGTGGCAGATCGTGCCGCATGTGACGGCGGAGGGCGTATCGCTTTTACCGACAATGCGGGTGGTGCAGTCTGGGGACTTCGGCATCGAGGAGTACCATGCCGAGGACTGGACGGAAGCCCCTCCGGAGGAGAATAATGTCTGTGTGCGCCCGGGGAGGACGACGTTTGTTCCGCCGGGGATTGATTTCTCCGCGATGGAGCATGAGGGAGGACTGCGCCTGATAGCGACCTTGGGGTCTGGCTCAGTAGCGGGAGCTTACTGGCTCCGGTTTCGGGTCAACGGAGTCGAGGTCGCGGTGCGTGAGGCAGCGGCGAGCGGGAGCTTTATCGTGGATACTTCCCGAGGCGAGGCCGTAAAGTATGAATGCCTCCTCGAGGTAACATCTTCCCTGCCCCTGCCTGCCTGGACTGCGCAGCGAAGGGCCGAGGCGGTATTACCTGCACTGCCTCCGCTGCCTGACACGCTTGCCGTGAACTTTACCGTCCTGGGTCTGGGACCCTACACACGAATTCTCACGAGGGTGACGGAAACAGGATGGGAATGGAATGTGGGCGATGGAACGGAACAAGGCTTTTTTGGTGATGGTTATGGAGTAAGCTCTATGGCTGGGTACAGAGTCACGGTAGGCGATGAATCCGGCACCGATGCCTCGGGAATACGATTTGAATGGGAAGATGGGATAACCACGACACAAGCATTCGCCGGGTCCCAAAAGACCGCCGGCCCTCTGGGGTTGTATCCCGAGTGCAGCGGACAGGCATTTTTTGATCCCGATGGTATCGAAGAGAATATTGTCTGGGGGACTCTGTTTAC
>Ga0351859_1206_pt1 | contig 10357 bp, 8 predicted proteins | sample BONcelFGM3001D11_FD_206789 | JGI IMG/M metagenome (GOLD analysis project Ga0351859, IMG submission 206789) | Enriched cells from coal bed in the Powder River Basin, Montana, United States - BONCAT cells FGM rep2 HSBNCT.FGM.300.1.D11 ... | reverse complement strand
AATATTGGCACTGAATCCATTTGAGGATATCGATTGTGACCGGCGTGTGGTTTGTATTGGAAAAACAGGTGCTGGAAAAACGCTCAAAAAACGGGAAGTTCAGTTACCCCAGCCTGTTTTCGATGAGATTCAGTCTGTTTTGAATGATTCTGTTTTTACAGAATCCATGACAAACCTGTTTCGTATTGATCCCGGGCATGTTCGCCGAAAATTTTATGAACGCGCGTTGTCATGCGGATTTTCATCAGTACTGGGTGCGCCGGATCTCATTAGAAAAGCCCGGGGAGTGGAACTGATACAGGAGAATGTGCCCTTGCCGGTCGTGCAGCATATTCTGGGGCATTCCACGCCCAATCTGGCTGCATCCTATGTCAAATTCTCCGACGAAGACATGCATCAGTCGGCTGTCCATTTCATAGAAAAAGAAAGCCGGCGGAAAACCAGCGCGCGGAACATGTTTTTTGGAAAAATCTCCGCCATCCGAAAAGGCGACATTCAATCCATCATTGATGTATTGACAATTGGTCAATACATCATCACCACAGTGATCACCAACAACAGTCTGGAGAGGCTGGCGCTGAAAACGGGAAAGCTGGTTACTGCAGAAATCAAAGCGCCCTGGATCACGCTTCAAAAGGGCGATACTGAACCGGCATGTACGGCGGAAAACAGGTTGAACGGAACGGCCATCCGCATTCTCAAAGGGGAAATAACCACGGAATACACGATCCGTATTCCAGACGGAACATCGTTATGCGCGATCACAACTTCCGAAACAGACCGGAGACTCGGTATTCGGGAAAACGACAGCGTCTGGGCCATGTTCAACAGCTTTGCCGTCATTCTGCATGTGGATTAACCATGTCAGACATGGCACGCAGAGAACTGGATGTAATCCTCACCGGACAGAACAGTAACCTATCTTAGAGCCTGTTTGAAGATCCCGTGTTGTCGGGCATGATATAGAATCTTCAAAATCTTTAAACAGGCTCTAAGGCGGAGTTGGGAGAAAATAGGTTGAGCTGCCTTCCCAAAATCATTATCTGAAAAGCGATATCAGGGAATGTCGATCACGGTTGACCAGAGGTAATATCTGCTCAGGTCACCGGCAGGCGTCACAAGGAGATAGAAATAGTAGAGCCCCTGCTGAAGTGCACTGGTCGGTATCGCGCCGAAAGGCAGTGAATCGATAGGACCTGTCGTTTTCTCCTGCCAGAGAACGACTCCTGAAGACAATGGCACCAGGCTGTTGTCGGCTGAAACCAGATACACCTGCGACGGGTCGATATTCGGAGCATAGATCCCGAAGTAGACATCAACGCTTCCGCCGAATTGGGGCAAAGAGATTCGCAGGTTCACCATGGGACCACCAGCCGTGTCGATTCCCGTAGCGATGGGCCGTGCCAGGGCAGGATCGATGGAGACTGTCGGGAGAATCACGGGAGGATAGGAAAAGGTGAGGCTTTCTGTCGGAACCGGCATGACCCCGAATGCATCCGATATTCGGTAGATATCGCCGTTGGTGGTGTCGCTGAAATAGAGGCTGCCTGCCTCATCCTCGCCGAAAGTGGTTATCGTGTACGGTGTATCCAGCAGCAGGACGTTTTGCCAGGTGTTGCCGTTGCTCTTGAGTCCCCAGATTCTACCGCTGCAATAATCGCCATATAGGAATTAGCCGAACAGGTTGGGATGGAAGCTGCCGCGGTAGACTCCGCCTGCCGTGACCGAACAGTTCCCCTGATTGTGCTCGTACTCCAGCACGGGAAGCGTGAGTCCGGTCGGGTTGCATGCTGCAGGGTTGTAGCAATGAAACCCTTCCATGATGCGCCACCCATAATTTTCGCCGCCCGCGCTTGCAGCGGGCTGGAAGTTTATCTCTTCATACATATTCTGTCCGACATCGCCGATATAGAGATCCCCTGTCAGCCGGTCGAACGAAAACCGCCAGGGATTCCGCAATCCAAGAGCCCAGATCTCCGGCCTGTACCCGGCACGCAGGCGATAGGGGTTCGTCGGCGGGATGCCATAGGGTGCGACACCTGCCTCCACATCGATCCTCAGGAGCTTGCCCAGGAGAACATCCGTATTCTGGCCGTTGTTGAGCGGATCACCTCCCGATCCACCGTCACCCGTACCGATGTAAAGATACCCGTCTGGGCCGAAGGCGAGCTGTCCACCGTTATGGTTGGCAAAGGGCTGGGCAATCGTCAGAAGGATCTCTTCGGTCGCGGCATCGGCAACATCGGGGTCGGCGCTGACACGGTAGCGGGCCACCACGGTGTCGCCGGAGAGATTTGTATGGTTGACGTAAAAATGCCCCTTTATGGCATAGTCCGGAGGAAAGGCCACGCTAAGGAGCCCCTGTTCCCCGCAGCAACTGACGCGGTCAGAGATATCGAGAAACGGAACCGGAAGCGTACCGCTGCCTTTTATGATGCGGATGCGTCCGGACTGTTCCACCACAAAGAGCCGGCCGCTGCCATCTGCGGCATGCGTGATATGCACCGGGGAGGAAAACCCTTCGCCATAACGATCGATGGCAATGTCTGGCGGATCGCCGATCGCCTGGGCTCCCGCTATCGCATGGGAGAGAAGGATAGAGAAAGACAGATATACAAGAATTCTGAAAAATTGGTCGGAAGTTCTTCCCATGGTGTCCGCCTTCAATTCGATACTGACTACTGGATTTCAGTGCCTGAAAATCGCTTTTTGACTGTATTTTGTTCTAATAAAATTAATACATTTGACACACCATATCAATGTCATAAGAACATTTCCTTGTCATCGATCCTGCGGAACAGAAAAAGCTGATTCAAATCAATCGCAGAGAACTGACCCAAAGCGACAGGGCCTGGATCGCCTCCGCCGTTTATTCGCCCGGTATCACCAACCAGCCGATCTCGGATCTGGAGCAGTTTTTTCACAACAGCGGCAGCCTCCATATTCTGCTGTCCACAATGGGAAACGGGGTGTATTCGATTGGATTTACAGGAGCATTTTGACGGATTGGAGATACATCACCTGTGATGTGACCGAGGCACGAAACCCGACAACATCATCATGTCGGGTTTCGCTGTCTTCTTAAAATCCGCGTTTGTCAATCAACTCGCCGTCAGACACCGATTCATCACGGCAAGACTCGATTCCAGCGCGGCACCCTTGAACCGGTATTCCAGTGCCTGCTTCAACATGTCCTCATTCATGATTCGTTTCATTTTGGCCAAAACCGATACGGCGGCCATGGCCCAGTCCTGGGATTTGAGGCCCAGGGCTTTCATATCGATTTCATGAACCTGGGCCTGAGACACGGGTAGTACGAGACCCTTGGCCACCAGAATTTGAGCATTTTGGCCCAGTTTGGCAAAGAGTCCTTTTCTTCGGTCAATGCCTTCCTGGGCAATCGCGACGATAACAGACGGATTTTCAATGCCGGTATAGCCGATGGGATCGGAAGACAGGACCAGGTCGCTGATGGACGGCCCCCGCAGCACCGTGATGTTGTATTCATTTTTCTGAGTCGCATTCAGACCTGCGCTCATGCCCGCCAGACAGACAATTTCACCGGCCGTAATAATGCGCTGTCCCGCACTGCCCAGAAGAATGACCTCGCGACGGTCATTAAACAACGGCTGAAAATTGACAGCCACACCTTTGGGCGGCCGCACCGGTTTCAGTCCGGATGCCACGTCCCGGTAATGAGCGCCGTATTCCTGTCTGACATTGGACTCTACAACGCCTGTCATAGGCGGAAGGGCTGCCAGAGACTCCCCGATGCTGGCCGGGGTGATTTTATTTTTTTTGGTATAACGGCCCGGGCATACGCCCCACATATCCACGATCGAAAATCCGTCAAACCGGATGGCCTGTTCAAGCACCTCGGCCAGATCCTTCTGATAGGCCGAAGCTCTGACGACAAATGCCGCGCCTGCCGCTGAAGCGACCTGGCAGACATCCAGGGGACGCTCCAGTTGATTCAGAAAGCCGGAACCCACCGATGCATCGGGTGGCGTGGTGGCTGAAAACTGACCGCCGGTCATGCCGAAATTGAAGTTGTTCAGAATCAGCAGTGTCATGTTCAGATTCCGTCGACAGGCAGACAGAAGATGGGCGCCGCCGATGCCCAGTCCCCCGTCTCCCATGGTCACAATGACATGAAGATCAGGCCGTGACATTTTGATACCCGCTGCATAAGTCAGTGCCCGGCCATGCAGTCCGTGAAAGGCATGGGTGTTGAAAAATGTGTCAAACAGGCCAGAGCATCCGATATCGCTGACAAGCGCCACCTCATGGCCGGCAATGTTCATGCTCTGAAACGTTTTGTCCAAAGCCAGGGTGATCCGCTCATGGGCACATCCCGGACAAAAGACCGGTGGGCGGCTGGTGTTAAGCAGGCTGGTCATGGGTAACGGCCTCCTGTATCTGTTGGGGGGTGATCATGCGTCCATCCATCTGCCCCAGAAAAACGACTTCTTTTTCCGACAGAATGCGTCTGATTTCATGGACATATTGTCCCAGATTCATTTCAACCGTCACAATACGGGAAACCGGTTTGCCAAACTGTCTGATGATCTGATCCGGAATCGGCCACAGCGTTTTGAGAACCAGAAGCGACACCTTTTTTCCCTTTTGTTTCAGGTGCTGCTGACTGGCCCGGGCGGCCCGGGCGGACACGCCATATGTGATGATCAGGGTATCTGCGTCCGGTTCGATTACCGCATCATAATAACTGTAAGAATCAATGGTGGATTCGAGTTTGTCTCTCAGACGTTCCTGCATCTGTGAGATGACGATTGGATCAGTTGTAATATAGCCATCCGGTCCGTGTGTTGAGGATGTCTGACGTACCGGAATGGTGTCTCCGATGGGCAGAAACGCAGGAACCCCGGAACCGGATGCGGCCTTGAACGGAAGAAATCCATCCCGTGTATCGAAAGCCACGCGATCCAGGATTTCAACCGGCTCCAGGGAATCGAGATCCAGATTTTCCCGGGTCATGCCGATTTCCTTGTTGGAGGCAACAAATACCGGACATCGGAACCGCTCGGCCAGATTGAACGCCTTCTGCGTCAGGGTATAACAGTCTCTGACATCTTCCGGCGCCAGCACAATCACAGGAAGACCGCCGCTGTTTCCCCACCGCAAAAACTGAATATCCCCGTCAGCCCCACGGGTTGCTGATCCGGTGGATGGCCCCAAACGCTGCACATCCACAATCACCAGGGGAATTTCACTCCCGATGGCAAACGAAAGCTGTTCGCTGTACAGGCTGATTCCTGGCCCGGATGTGGCTGTCAGGGTCTTGAGTCCGGTCATGGCCGCACCCATACACAGACCGATCGATGCAATTTCATCCTCACCCTGCATGACAATGCCTCCATCCGGTGGCAGAATGTTGATCATGGTCTGATAAATCGTGGTTGCAGGCGTTATGGGATAGCCTGCAAAAAACCGGCATCCCGAGGCCATTGCCCCCCAGGCAATGGCCTCATTTCCTTCCATAAAAACAGAATGCATTAAATTCCTCCAATTTTCATCATCATATTATTCATCATTTCACTCATCCTCCGGCCACTCATCCTCCGGTCATTGGAGGGAAAATGGCTACAGCGTCTCCGTCTGTCAGGATGACATCATCCTTTCCATGCCTACCGTTTATCAAAATCACCCGTTCCTCATCCAGGGGTATGCCGATGAACTGAAGCAGTGTTTGAACTGAGGAAAAGGGGGGCAGTTCCATCAAAAATGCACCGGGATGATTCGGAGCGTAGGTTCGAAACCCGGCAAAAAGATGAACCCGGATTTTCATATCTCATCAACCGGTTTTCATCATATGCAGCAGATCTTCACGGGAAACGATGACATCCACATCCCGAACATGCTCTTGAATGGTTTCCAGGCCACCTTCCTGTCGATCCACCAGAATTACCACCCGAACGACCTCCATCCCCTCGTTGCGGGCGCGCTCAATGGCCTTGATGGTGGAACCGCCTGTTGTGACAACATCCTCCAGAATCGCGACCCGATCACCCGGTTGAAGATCTCCTTCGATCCATCGAATCATGCCGTGATCCTTCTGGGTTTTTCGAATACTGAATGCCTGAATCGGAATGTTCAGATCATTCTGGAAGATGATCGTACCGATGCCAGTAAAGAAATGATGTATGAAGGTGGTCTGATATCCTTTGTCGAATATCTGAACAGACATCATGCGGTTCTTCATAGTCCGGTTTTTATAGAAGGCATGAAAAACGATGTCGGTATCGAGGCGACCATTCAGTATAATGACACATATAATGAAAAGCTGTTTTCGTTTGCAAACAACATCAATACGATAGAGGGTGGGGCACATCTGATCGGCTTTAAGGCCGCTTTGACCAGAACACTGAATCAATATGCCAGCAATGGAAATCTTCCAAAAAATCTTCAGACCAAAATCAGTGGAGACGATGTTCGGGAAGGGCTGACAGCCATTGTCAGTGTCCGGTTAAAAAATCCCCAATTTGAAGGTCAGACAAAAACCAAGCTGGGCAACAGTGACGTAAAAGGCTTTGTCGAGTCATTGGTAAATGAAAAATTAAGCATTTTTCTGGAAGAAAACCCGGCAGTTGCCAAAAAGATTATCGAAAAGGCGGTTGAGGCGTCCAGAGCACGGGATGCAGCCAGACGGGCCCGGGACCTGGCCAGAAGCAAAGGTGCCCTGATTGATTCGACACTTCCGGGAAAACTGGCGGACTGTCAGTATTCGGAACCTGAAAAACGGGAACTGTTTCTGGTTGAGGGAGATTCTGCAGGTGGTTCTGCCAAACAGGGAAGGGATAGACGATTTCAGGCAATATTGCCGCTTAGAGGTAAAATTCTGAATGTCGAAAAATCACGCTTTGATAAAATTCTCAAAAGTGAAGAGATCAAAAATATTTTTACCGTTCTGGGTACCGGCGCGGGCCTTGAAGAATTCAGTATCGAGAATATCCGATATCACAAAGTCATTATCATGACCGATGCGGATGTGGACGGGGCTCATATTCGAACACTGTTGCTGACCTTTTTTTACCGGCAGATGCGGGCTCTGATCGAAAAAGGATATCTCTACATCGCTCATCCACCGCTTTTCCGGATTGGAAAAGGCAACAGCGCCATCTACCTGAAAGACGAAATGGAGATGGATGAGTTCATTCTCAAACGGATCTGTCAGGAAAAACAGGTGAACATACCCGCCATGAATATTAGCCTGACTAGTCATGATCTTTATGTTTTTCTGTGTGATTTGTCGGAATATCATCAGATTCTTAATAAATTTCAATTACAGGGTTACTATATGCCGCTGATTGAAAGGATCATGTCTTCAGATATTGATCATGGACGTATGCTTCATGAAGCGGATATAATGGAGGCGGTAAAAGAAAAGCTGATAGAATCCGGCTTTCAGATTGAGGATGTCATCTGGAATGAGGATAAAAAGGTTTATGAAATGGTGGTTGACTGTGCCAGGCATATTATGAGCTGTCAGACAGATATTGGGGATACCTCATCCCAGATGCGCAGTCTGAAAATTGGCAAGAATCTGATCTATTCAAAAAATTTTCAGAAATGTATCCTGCTGGAAAAACGCATCTCGATATATAACGTACCGCCGTTTTACGTAGGTGATGTGGAAAAAAAGCAGGAAGGCGTGAAAATTGATAATAAGTCAAGTCTGATGACTTATATGGTTGAAGAAGGTAAAAAAGGCTTGAGCGTTCAACGGTATAAAGGTCTTGGCGAAATGAATCCGGATCAGTTGTGGGAAACGACCATGAATCCGGATAAACGGATTTTGCTTCAGGTCAGGGAAGAAGACACGGTGGAAACCGATGAATTGTTTACGATCCTGATGGGTGAGGACGTGGAACCCAGGCGGGATTTTATCTATAACAATGCGCTGGAAGTCAGCACCCTGGATATATAGCTTTTAAGATAACGATCAAATTTAATTCAGGGTGTGTACCAACTGCGACGCAGGAACGATTTGAATCGATTTTCGAATGGTATTGATTTCTTCTGACAGAATTTGACAGGTTGATTCATGTGGATGGCCGATGGCGATGGCATGACCTCGGCGGACGGCTATCTTAATCAGAAGATGAATCTGTTTTCGGACAGCTTCAGGTACTGCGACATGATCCAGAAAAACATCCCGCTGTGCAAAGGGAACCCGGAAGAGCCTGGCGGAAGATCTGATCATTGAAACTGACGTGGTAAGGCTGTCAACGAAAAACAGATTACGAAGTTTGATGGTGGATAAAACCTGATCCATTTGAGGGGATAAAGCAGCAAGTCGGGATCCCATATGATTGTTGACACCGCGAATGTGATCAACGGCATCCAGATCGGAATTGAGCTGGGCAATCAACTGATCGGGACTCATACTGGATAGCAGGGCGCCCTTTCCCGGATCGATCTTTGGAAATTCCATTGGTTCCATCGGCAGGTGTAGCATGAGTTCGACACCAGCTTCGGAGGCCATTTGAACAATCTGTTTCTGAAACGGGCTTCCTGGAAGAACAGACCAGGTTATGGCCAAGTCAATCTGAATCAGGCGTTTTGCAATCTGGATATCATAACCCATATCATCGATAATGATCGCGGCCCGAGGACGTGCGCCGGTTTCCGGTAGAGGGGGCGGTATGGGAGACTCGGGTTCGGCTGGCTCTGACTGAGGATAGACTTCAAACTGCGGTGGCTTGATTTCTGGCGTTGGCAAGGGCGGTTTAATCTTGTGGGCAACCGGCGGCGGCTGAGATCCAGAAGGAAGGGTTGCCCTGCGTGAGATCATGCGGTTCAAGGCCAGACCGGCGACCAGAACCAGAATCATCAGAATTCCCACACCAATCAAGGCGCGTTTCAGATATATCGGTTTTGAAGCGGATGATCGCTTTTTGTTGGATACCCCTTTTTTTTTCTTTGGTTTTTTTTTAACCATTTGATCCACTGGCCGGTTGTTTGTTGGTTAACCCGTTAACGGTTACACGGGTCAGCGGGCTAACCGATGAACCGGGTAAGCTGTTAATTTTTCAACTCTTTAAACACGTCGTAACTGATCAGCATCTCCAGCGCCCTCATCACTTGGTTGTCGGATTCAAGCCGCTCCTGATTGACCGAACCGTCTGCAGATTCACCACTCGAAGGCGTTCCTGGCTCCTGATCGGGATCGGGTTTCACGATTTTTCTTCGGGTGATGGATTCCGATTCCTCCTTTAGATGGTTCTCCAGATCCTTTTCTTTTGGCATAAGGGTTTCCACAGAGCTGGTCTTCTCCGGTTTTTTTCGGGGTTCAAACTTGATGACGATGTCAGGTTCAATTCCCTTTGCCTGAATGGATCTTCCGTTTGGTGTATAATACCTGGCAATGGTCAGTTTCAAGCCATACCCGTCCCGAAGTGCTTCCACATTTTGAACCGATCCCTTTCCAAATGATGTGGTTCCCAGAATCAGTGCCCGCTTGTGGTCCTGAAGTGCTCCGGCCACAATTTCAGATGCACTGGCGCTACCGCCGTTAATGAGGACAATCACCGGATAATTGCGGATGACATCATTGGGTTTGGCGGTAAATACCTTGGCGTGTTTATCCTGACGCCCCTTGATTGAGAGAATAATACCCTTTTCAATAAAAATATCTGCTACTTCGATTGCCTGATTCAGCAATCCGCCCGGATTGTTCCGTAAATCCAGAATCAGACCTTTCAGTTGAGCGTCTTGTTTTTCCAGTTTCTCAAGGGCTTTGATCAGATCCTGGGTTGTATTTTCCCGGAAGTTGGTCACCCATACATATCCGTAATGGGGTTTAAGTGTCATGGATCTGACACTTTCGATCGGAATGATATCCCGCATGATCTCAAAATTCAGAGGTTCCGGAGTGCCTTCCCGAACAATCGTGATTTGGACCGATGTTCCCTTGGGGCCGCGAATCCGATTTACGGCATCTTTTAGATTTTTCACCGCCTCATTACCGACGCGGGTGATAATATCTCCAGCCTTCAGACCGGCGCGATAGGCTGGCGTTCCTTCAATCGGTGACACGACCGTCACCAGTCCCTCTTTAAGGGTAATACTGACGCCGATACCCGTGAATTCGCCCTGCGTATCAACCTGAAGATCCCGATAATCCTCCGGTGACAGCAGAGATGAATGTGGATCCAGTCCATGCACCATGCCCTGTATGGCATCCTCCACCAGTTTTTTGGCATCAACCTGATCCACATAATTTTTTTCGATCAGTTCAATCACATCGGAAAAAAGTTTTAGCCCCTTATAGGTTTCTTCATTGCTGGCCGACAGATCCCGATAAAAACCGGCACCAACGGTCCACAATATTACTGAA
>Ga0351859_1151_pt2 | contig 10632 bp, 8 predicted proteins | sample BONcelFGM3001D11_FD_206789 | JGI IMG/M metagenome (GOLD analysis project Ga0351859, IMG submission 206789) | Enriched cells from coal bed in the Powder River Basin, Montana, United States - BONCAT cells FGM rep2 HSBNCT.FGM.300.1.D11 ... | reverse complement strand
GTGCATGGGGGTTTCCGCATAGGCCATGCCGGCGGGCAGCGGAAAGCGGGCCACTTTGTCGCCCTGGATGATCTCCAGCTCCGCCGGGGCAGTCAGGAAAGTGGTGACATAAACGAAGTCGCGCACGTCATCGTGGATCTGGTCCTGGGGATGGCGCGTGAAGCGGATGTCGTCCCATTTCTTCTCTTTTTCGTCCCAAATTTTCGTCAGGTTGCGGCTACGCGGGCGATAGGCGAAGTAGATTTTATCCTGGGTGATTTCCGGGCGGGTGCCGCTCTTGTAGTACGCCGAGAAGAAGGCCGTCACATCCAGGAAAGACTCATCGCGGTCGTAGTAGCGCTTATCCGTCGGCTCGGATCGGCCACCTGGTCTCCAGCGGTAGGGCATGAGATTTGAGTCCTCATTGTAATCATTCCAGGTCACGATCTCCACGAAGTCTGCTCCGTCCCGGATCAAGCCCTCCCACATTGCGATGTATCCCCGCATGCCCTGGAAGTCGCGGAGGTTTGCGCTGTTGTAGGCCGGAGAGGCCCCTGCCATGTAGAGCTTGTCGCGGAAGAGCGTGGCGCGGCGTCCGATGGCGTTGGCGTCAACGAGTTCCTGTATGGTGCCGTCGCAAGTGAAGCGGAAGAGGCCATCGAGCGGGCCATCCGGCGGGAGGAGGTCGAGAACCCTCTCAAAACTCCAGGCCATGGGACTCTGTGGCAGGGAGGCTGCGGGAACGAGAGTGATATCGATGCCCTCCGCCTCCAGTTTCTGCCGCACACCGGCATACTGAACCACCCGGCCCGAGTAGCCCGAGAGGAACTGTTTTCCGTCATAGTAGAACTGATTGGGATGTTCGCGGTAGCGGGTGACCATGTCACCGACGTTCAGGTCCGTGAGCAGTCGGATCATCCGTCCGGCAAAGTCCGGAGAGAAAAAGAGTTTAAAGTCCGGCGAGGTGGATTTGGCGGCTTCGTAAAGACCATCCGCGCTTCGCACATAGGGCGTGTCCTCCACTTCACCCTTTGCATTCAGCTTCTTCCATTCCCCGCAGTTCAGTGCGAAGCCATCGATGCCATAGCGGCGCGCCAGGTCGATCTCGCGTCGGTAGAAATCCGGCGAGGCCGAGAAACAGGTCATGTAGTGGGCGAAGACCTTCGGAGTCTCGTCCGCCATGGCAGGGAGAGACATTCCGAGAGCAAGGAGGAGAGCCTGGGGCTTATTCATTAACGGTCTTGAGTGTGATTTTGAAATTTTCCAGCTCTGCGGAGGAGCTGTCATAGCGAGGCTTCCCATCGACGAAGAGGTAGAGGAAGTCGCCCGGCTGGACCGTGACATCGTCAATCTCCATGTGGGTGGAGTCGCCGACATTCACGACTTGAGAGAGCAGGGGAGTCAGTTCGTCATTGCGTAAAACTTCAAACGAGATCGGGTCCATGCCGCTGACCTTCGTGACATCGTACGAGACCTTGACGCTTCCTGCCACGGGGCTCTGCCATCCGAGGATCACGGCGGCATTGGCCCGGGGGCGCACGTTCATCTTCCATCGTCCCTCTGCGGTCTGTTCCCGAGCGATCCAGCCATGGAGGTAGCGATAGGGGAGTCCTTCCGGCTCAGTGGAGGGAGACAAATGGGCCATGCGACCCGCGTAGGAGACATTTGCCCAGCCACTCGGCATGCGAGGATAGTTGCCATCGCGGGGGATGGCTTTTGCATCCCCGTGCTTGTAGAGGTAGTGCCACACATCCCTGCCGAGGGAGTCGCGATCGGGGTTGAAGCTGACTACGCGCTCCTCGATCGAGGAGAAGTCCCACACATGGCCGACGGTGTATGGGGCCTCCGCTTTTTTCGGATCCGTCTGGCGAAGGTATTCCTCTCGATTGCTGAGAGCATCACCGTCCGGGTTCTCGTCCGGCTTGGCAGCGGTGGCCGTCTGCATATCCGGGAACTTGCCGAAGTAGTACATCTCAAACCAATTTGGGAGTCCGTCTCCATCCGCGTCCGCATTCTCGGCATAAAGGAGGGGAGGGGTCTCGCCGAAATCCTCCCGCCATTCCTCCAGGAAGTTGCTCGAAAAACAGACCATGGTGTTGTCCTCGCGGAAAGGCTTGTCCGTGACCGGTTCGGGAGCCCTCACCGACAGCACCTCCCGGCCCTCCCGAGACAGCGTTGCGGCGACTTCCCCGACTTGCAGAGGAAACTGCCTCACCGAAAGACCGGCGGGAGCCTCATAGCTGATGTTGTATTCCGGCACGGAGACCGTTCCCGGGGCGGTCAGAATGGTGGCAACCTCCAGAACCCCTGGAGTCCGCCGTCGCGTGTGGAACGGGAAGGTCTGGGCCTCGTTCACCGCGCGGCGATAGATCAGATGAAGCTGATCCTTGTCCACCTGAGGTTCGCTCCCCTGTTTCCACCAATCCACGAGGTGGCGGTTGAGACTCGTGATGGTGTAGTTCGTACTATAGCCCGGAGCGAGGACGGTATCCTCCCCATAATCGTTCCATGTGACGAACTGGATCAGGCTCGAGTCATTGTCCCTGGCCTCCTTCCAAGACTTGCGCAGCTTGTCCGTGCCCGGTTCCACGAAAAGGCTGCCGGCCTTATTGTTGTACTGAAAATAGAGCGGCTGGCTCCACTCCGAGTGCTTCCTGATCGCGGCAATGGTCTCCTGATCGTCGTGCCAATTATTGCCGAGGAACCCGCCGACCGCTCCGAAGTTTTCCGCCGCCCACTCTGCGGCCTGGGGGCGAAGTTCCGGAGGCAGCGCGCCTGCCATGTTGTCGAAGCAGAAGTGAAAGAAGAGAGGTTGTCCCACGTTTTTTTCCACCTGTTCGTAAGCGGCGGAGATTTGCTTCCATTTCTCAGGCCCCTCCGGCTGCCTGCGAAAAGCCGGATCAAAAATGATGCCACTGGATGAATACCCGAGGATGAGCGGCTTCCCATCGCGACGGGCCAGATAAGGGCTGTTGCCGTATTTGCCGAGAAGCCAGGAGATCGACTCCGTATAGGTCTGAATGTGATTTCCTTCCTCCCGTTTTTCATGGCAGGCGGGGTCGAGGCAGATGGTGAGCTTAAAAGGCAGCTTCAGCTTCTCTGCTGCGGCAAAGAGATGATCCAGCGTGGCTTTGGCGTTGTCACCACCCGCCCATGCATCCACGGCAAAGCCATCCATGCCCGCGCGAATGGCCCGCCGAATTTCCAGTTCCGCACTCTGCTCCGGCGTGAGAGTGACGTCCTGTGGCATGAGAGGCCAGTTTACGAACCGACCGCCGAGGGCCTGGATATAGTCCGGGCTCTCGTGACTGAGGTTTTTCCATTCGTTTTTCCGACTGTGCTCAATGGCACCATAGCCCAGAGGAAAGCATCCCATGTAGTGGGCATAGATTTCCTTCTTCGGCTCGGAGGCGTGGAGGGGAGGGAGACTGCCGCCGATTCCCGTCAGCAGCAGGGCGGACAGGAGGAAGTGATGAAAACGAGGGAGGCGTTCAAGCATGGTGAGCTTTCCGGATGAAAACAAAATGACAGGGGGCGGGGAGTCCTTCAACCCGCTCTCACAGAAGAGTCCTTTGGGGGGATGAATTAAGCGCGATGGAAGCGTCGGCGTCGCAGCACCAGAAAGAGGCCTCCGGCCACAATCAGACTGATGGCTCCCGGTTCCGGTACGGCCTGGAGCCCAAGAGCATTGCCGGAGGTCCCACCTAGCCACATGTAATAAGTGCCATCCCCGGCCAGCCATGTGTCCCCGAGCAGCTTCCCTGTGACATCGAAGCCCGAGGAGTAGCTCCAATCCAAGTCGCCGACCGTGTAGTCATCCTGTAAGTCGTAGGCAGTGAAGAGGCTATTCATGATTCCGGCATCGTAGCCGGTGAGGAGAGTTGGGGCGGTATTGAGGGATTTGAGCTTGGCTGCGGTGAGGGCCGTATTCCACATGGCAAAGTCATCCAGGCTGCCATTCAGAGAGCGGCTGGCATTTGGTCCGGTGTAATCCAAGGCACCAAGGGCCAAGCTCTGACTGGTGGTGGTATTGAGGGTGATGTTGCCGAGATTGTTGGTGTAAATGGCAGTGCCATTCAGGTACATGGTGAGCGGGCTGGTGGCCGACAGGCTCAGAGTGACGGCGACATTAAGCCATGACCCCGTGGTAATGGTGCCGACCGCTGAACTGCGCCCGATGAAGGCGGTGGTCGGGGTGTTTAAATTGAAAACCAGAGAGCCGGCCGAGTTGATACTCAGAGCCCAGCCCACGTTGTTGCTGCCGTTCATGGCACTGACGATGCCTGAAGCGGCGGTGCCATTGTAGGAGCCATTCCAATAAATCCAGGTACTAATCGTCATCTGATCGCCCGTATTATTCATGCGGAACTGATTGGTGCCACCGGGAAGCAGAACCGTACCCGTGGCATTATTTGTCGGAGTGGACCAGCGTTCCGAGTAGTCGCTACCCAGCTTTGTCACCCCGCCAGCGACCGTCGAGGGGGCCGGTGCTCCACTGACTGCGCCAGAGCCTCCCGCGGTGCCCTGATTGACCAGGCTGGGATCTGTGCCATCCTCAAAAGGGAGGTAATATACCAAGGCCGCACGGGCATCAGTGGCCAGGACGGTGAGAGAGAAACTGGCGAATACAAACAAGCGGGGGATGAGTTTCATGGAGTGGGTGGGGATTTGATTTCCAGACACTATTCTGCTTGGAAAATGCCGGTACGAGTTAAATGATGTGCACACACGTGCATGAAAAGAGTCACGATCACCGACATTGCGAAATCCCTCGGGGTGCATCACAGCACCGTGTCGCGGGCCATGAGAAACGACCGCCGCATTCCTGTTGCCACGCGGGAGAAGGTCCGCGCTGCCATGGAGGAACTCGGCTATCAACCCGACCCGATGCTGTCGGCGCTGGTGGCGTATCGCTCTGAGAAGAGAAAACAGATTTACCGGGCCACACTGGCGTGGGTGACAAACTATCCCACGAGGGATGGATGGAAGGAGTTTCAGAATGTGGACTACTTCCGCGGGGCCAGTCGGCGTGCGGCGGAACTAGGCTACATGATCGAACACTTCTGGCTGCACGAACCCGGGATGACGCAGCGCCGTGCCACTCAGATCCTGACCAGTCGCAATGTGCAGGGGCTGCTTTTCATCCCGCAACCCCGGTCCCTCTCCCATCTGCGACTCGACTGGGAGAAGTTTTCCGCTGTGCGCTTCGGGCGGACATTGTCCAAGCCGTGGTTGCACAACGTGGACAGCGATCACTTTGTCTCCATGTCCATCCTCATGCGGCAGATCAAAAAGCTCGGCTATGTGCGTCCGGGGTTTGTCTCCTTCCGGCGGGTGCATGAATCGAATCATCGGGCGTGGACGGCCGCGTACTGGGCCTTTCAATCCCGTGCCCCGCAGGAGCAGATCCCGGTCTTCATCCGGCCCGCGCCGCTGGACAAGCAGGAGCTTCAAGCATGGTATCTGAAGTATCGTCCCGACGTCATTGTGACGCATTCCGACGCGATTGTCTCCTGGTTGGCGGAGATGGGCGTGAGGGTCCCGGAGGACGTGGGGGTGGTCGTCGGAGCCAAGCATGGGGAGATCCCCGCGCACTACTCCGGGATCAATGAAAACAACGAGTACGTCGGTGAGACAGCGGTAAACTTCCTCGTGCAAATGATCAATCGCGGGGAAACCGGAATACCCCAGATTCCCATCTCCACTCTCGTCGAAGGCACTTGGGTGGCGGGAGAGACGGTGAGACCGGTGAACCGACCTCGTAGGACGAAAAGGAGCACCCGGCGGATAGTCCGATAGGGAGATTGTGCACGTGTGTGCATATCAATTAACTGGCGAATGATTTTTGCCAGAGGGATAGTGCCTCTATCAAACAACCCCCATGTCCGAGTTTCCCCGCCGTTCCCTTCGTCCCATGTGTCTGCCCAAGATCCTGCTGCTTCCGCTTCTGAGTGTCGGACTATCCGCCGCCCTGGCTCAGGAGTCCGAGCCGCTCTATCGTCTGGATTTTGCCGAGGGGTCCCTGACGAATAAGGGCACGATCGGAGGACTGGCTGAAGAAAATCCCGCCCGTACCGGTCCCGTGTCCGTGCAGGTCACGCAGGACGCCGATGGGGTATGGCAGGCGCTTTTCGAACCCTTTCCCAATGGGAGCCAGGGGCCATCACTGCTGTTGCCCGAGAGCGGAGACAAACTGCGTCTGGGAGAGGAAGCCGGGGGCCTCACCATCTCAACCTGGCTGAAGTGGAATGGCCCCGATCAGCATCCCGACGCCAAACAGCCCATCATCTGGAAAGCGTACGACCAGAGCACGCCCGGCTGGGCTCTCTCCGTAACGGAAGGCGGAGTGCTGCGCTTTGACTGGCGCACGAACAGCGGAAGCATGAATCATCGTCTGTCCGAGCAGGTGATTGCACCCGGGGAGTGGCACCAAGTCGCCGTGACGTGGAAGAACGACGACAAGTCCGGCCTGGAGTTTTACATCGATGGCAATCCCGTGAAAGCCACCGTCTCCTTCACCGGCGGCGGTCCTCTCGAAACGGCGGAGGAGTCCATTGTGGTAGGTGCCCAGCCCTACGGCCACATGCCGCTGAACGGATCCCTGCGCGACCTGCGCGTCTATGACCGGGCCCTCGAAGCTGACGAGGTGTCCGTGCTTGCCGAGACGCCTTCCCGCTAAAATTCCGCCTGCCCCCCTTATGGCTCCCTCTCGTCGTTTCACTTTGAGAAAGGGTTTCACGCTCATCGAACTCCTGGCCACGGTGGCTGTGGTGCTCATCCTTGCCGCCATGACCCTGGGGGCGATGTCCGGCGTCCGTAAGCGGGCTAATGACACAAAGTGTGTGGGAAACCTGCACGCGTTGTCCGGGGCCTTCGGCACTTATATCGCAGACTATAATGCGTGGCCCTCCTTCAATCGTGAGGATCCGAACAACCCTGCCAATTACAGCTCCCATCCGTGGTTTTTCTCCCTGCTCAAGCAAAACTACATCCCGCTCCGCAACGAACAGCGCGAAGGCTATACCTGTCTGGTTTCCGACATGCTGACTTGTCCGGCGAACAAAGAGAATCCCGGATCCCGGTACCAATGGACTCCGGCGCCGTATCCCTGGCGGTCCAACTATACAAGTAACAGTTACTGGGGGTACTACAACGGCAAGCCTGAGGACTTCTCTCCCGCCAACGACAAGGTGCGTCCGTCGTCCGTTACCAATTCCAAGGCCATCGTCCTCATCGATAGTGCCGGTACCTCACAAGTCGGATATCCGAATCTCGCGGCGGAGTGGACGAAGGCGAACTGCTATATCGCCAAAGCCCATGGAGGAGCCGCCCATGCCCTGCTGGCCAATGGCTCGGTGGTGCGCATCTCCCCCGAGAGTCACCCGGATATTGCCGAGCGCAAGTACTGGGATCCCCGTCTGGCGACTCAGTAACGTCGGCAGTCTGGAGCGGCACTATTTTCCCTATTCATGACAACATCCCGCAATTCATCCGTCCTTTCCGTCGAGGAATCCGGAGCCCTCTCCTTCACGCTACCCTCTGGTCCGATCTGGTCCACGAGGGGGCCGCTTTTCATTCTGCACTATTATGACCGGCAGCACCCACGCGCCCAGATGGTGCCGGTGCCCTTTGGTGAGACGCAGTCCTTTGGCACGGCGGGAACTCCTTCCCTGAGTGCAAAGGCCGATATCACGGTGCGCCCGGGAGAGGGAGGTGAGTTTGCCGTGGTGGCTGAGTTTACGAGTATTCAGGTGAGCATGGTCTTCCGTATCCGACCGACCAGCGATGGCTCGGGATTCTCCATCCATATCGCGGATGAGGATATCTCGGAAAATCTGCCACGCCTCTATCGCATCCTGAGTGTCGAAGTGCTGCCCGAGTTTGGCGCGGCGCGGAGCGGAGAGGAGGGATACCTCACCCTGCCGAACTGGTCGGGATGCCAGACCTTTTACAACAAGACCTATCCCCGGGAAGTGCGGCAGACGATCTACAGCAGTAACGACCAGTGGGAACATGTGTGCTGCATGCCCGTCTTCGGCATCACGCGTGCACAGGGGACGCTGTGTGGCTTGGTGGCACAGGGAGACTATGATGCGAGGCTGATCAGTCGCGTCCACTGGGAGCAGGCGCAGTCTAACAGTTCGCATCCCGATCTGGTCTATCGTTGGGAGCAGCAGGACGAACGGATCACCGGACCGCGAGAGGTGCGCTACAGCTTCACCACTCCCGATGATGCGAGCGGAGAGGGCTATGTCTTTTGCGCGAAGGTGTATCGTCAGTTTCTGCGTGAGGAGCGGGGGCTGCAAACGTGGGCGGAGAAAGCGGCCACCCGGCCCGTGGTGCTTTCCTATCGGGATCGCTTCTTCCTGAAGATCTTCATGGCGTACAAGGACCCGCAGGCCGATGGGAAGGGCACCTACCATATCACGTGCAGCTTTGCCGAGGTGCGGGAGATCCTCGAGGATTGCCTACGGCGTGGAATCACACGGCTGACGACGATCCTCGTCGGGTGGGGGCAGGATGGACATGACGGGATGCCGCCCACGCGATTCCCAGTGGATGAACGGCTCGGTGGCGAGGTGCAACTGCGTGACCTGGCGGCGTGGTGTGAGGAAAAGGACATCCTCCTCGGAGTGCATGATTCCTACGGGGGGTACTATTCCTGCTCGCCGGAATTTAACACCGACGATCTGATCCGTCACCGGAGCGGGGAGTACTGGGAGACGGTGATCTGGAGTGGGGGGCAGTGTCACAATGCGTGTCCCAAGGTGTATGTGGACAAGCATGTGCACCGGGATGTGCCGGCAGTGAAGGCGCTAGGGATCCATGGGCACCACCATGTCGATGCGGTGGGGAGCTTCATGACGTGCTTCTCCGAGGAGCATCCGCTGGAGCGGCGAGCCGACTTCATCCGCGAAGTGCGCCGGATGTTTACCTATATCGTGGAGCAGATGGGGAGCGTGTCCACGGAGATGCCCTTCGGGCCGTACTTTGACGTGGTGGATGGATTTTTCCACAGCTACACGAGTCCCTCGGCGTGGCATCGGGCCTCGACAGTGGGGAGGTATTTCCTAGATCGCAGTATCCCGCTGCTGACGATCGCGCTGCACGGGAGTGTACTGTGCCAGGAGGGGATGAATAAATTTCGCAATCAGCCGTGGTATTGGTTGCTGTGGGGGCTAGCGCCGGAATGGGAAGTGGCCGGGCGGAGCTCGCCGAGCTTTGGCATTCCGCAGTACAAGGATGCGGTGGAAGATCTTCAGAAGATCTATGAGATGTATTACGGAGGGGAGGGCTTGCAGCAGCGGCTCAATGGTCTGGAAATCACTGCGCGTCATGAGCTTCCCGGCGGGGTGGTGCAGACCGAATACTCCGATGGCACGCGTATCGTGGTGAATCCCACGGAAACGGAGCAGATGGGGCTGGGGCCTCAGAGTTTCCATGTGGATAGAAGATGATCCCGAGGGGAGAGGGCTGACGGGAGAGGCTCGACGCAGGGGCTGGTTTTCGAAATCTCCTCTCGGAAAAAACTCGCCAAGGTCGCGGGCAGCACGCATTTTTCATGCCGCTCGATGGAAATCCGTCTGGAGTGTGGCGATAAGGCCATGCCCGGCTCAGGCTTGGCCCTCGACTTCCCAAACCATCTCATAATCCCATGCGCATTCTTGTTACCGGCGGAGCCGGTTTTCTCGGCTCACATCTTTGCGAAAGGCTGATCGATCAAGGGCATGAAGTCATTTGCCTTGATAATTTTTTCACGGGTCGCAAGGAAAACGTGCGGCATCTCATGCAGAATCCCAAGTTTGAGGTGATCCGGCATGATGTCATCGACCCCTTCAAGGCCGAGGTGGATCGGATCTACAATCTCGCCTGTCCGGCATCCCCTCCGCACTACCAGCACAATCCGATCAAGACGACGAAGACGTCTGTGATGGGAGCGATCAACTGTCTGGGGCTGGCCAAGCGGGTGGGGGCGCGTGTTTTCCAGGCCTCCACCTCTGAGGTGTATGGTGATCCCGAGGTACATCCGCAGTCCGAAGACTATTGGGGCCATGTGAATCCCATCGGGCGCCGCTCCTGCTATGATGAGGGCAAGCGCTGCGCGGAGACGCTGTACTTTGACTATCACCGTGAGAACAAAGTCGATATCCGGGTGATCCGTATCTTTAATACGTATGGGCCGCGCATGCTGGCGGACGACGGGCGGGTGGTGTCCAACTTTATTGTCCAGGCGCTTCGTGGTCAGGATCTTACGGTTTACGGGGATGGCTCGCAGACGCGGTCGTTCTGCTATGTGGATGATCTGATCGAGGGCTTCCTGCGGTTCATGGAGCAGACCGAGGTGGTAGGGCCGATGAATCTGGGTAACCCCGGGGAGTTCACGATGCTGGAACTGGCGGAACTCGTCCTGAAGAAGGTCGGGGGAGCCTCCAAAATCACGCATCGTCCGCTGCCGGCGGATGATCCCAAGCAGCGCAAGCCGGACATCTCTTTGGCCAAGAAGCATTTGGGCTGGGAGCCCAAGGTGCCGCTGGAAGAGGGGATCGAGCGGACGATCGCTTATTTTAAGAGCGTCCTGTAATTTTAAGCAGTTTGCCGGGCTGAAAATCTGCCCGGCGAAGAAAATAGGTGTCGCAACGGCACGCTTGATGC
>Ga0351859_1199_pt1 | contig 10653 bp, 4 predicted proteins | sample BONcelFGM3001D11_FD_206789 | JGI IMG/M metagenome (GOLD analysis project Ga0351859, IMG submission 206789) | Enriched cells from coal bed in the Powder River Basin, Montana, United States - BONCAT cells FGM rep2 HSBNCT.FGM.300.1.D11 ... | reverse complement strand
GCCCTTCCAGTCGGTCCATACACCGGGATTTACGGCAGAAAGATCAGCGTAGGTTAAAAGATACAAATAGTTGAGACGATGAATATTACCGACCCTTACCGCAAAGTCTAGAATTGTTTCCATATCGGAACAGTTTCGCCGGAAAGCGACCTGTTCCATCAGAAGATGATTTTTTACTAAAAACTTAACTATATCCAGATATTTCTCCAGTCCCAACCTTAAGAATATCCTTTCAACAATTTCTGCTCCGAAATTCTCATGTTCCTTGAACTGATATATTTTTCCAATATCGTGAAATAGGAGAGCAAGATTCAGGACTTCTCTCTTGGGAATAGCTTCAAGGGCAGAATAAAGGTGTTCGTTTATGGAATCAATTTTTTCAATATTCCTGATTGCTATCAGTGTATGCTCATCAGCGGTATAGTAGTGATATCTGCTGTGTTGGTAAATTGCAATAAATTTTCCAAATTCGGGAATGAATCTGCCAAGCACGCCTAACTCATTCATTGAATTCAATGTAAATTCCACGTTCGATTTACATTTTAATATCTTGATAAAATATTCAGCGGCTGTTTTATCCTTTTGAAGATTTTCATCAAAAAATTCCAAACTGTTGACCATCGAGTTCCGGATACTCTCATCGAATCTCACCCCAAACTTAGCCTTATAGTAAAATACTTTAAATATTTTTTTTGGATCCGACGCAAAAACATTAACATCTTCAACCCGGAAGCCCAGAATGCTATTGGTAATTATAAAATCTTCGTCCAATATTTTTTTTCGTCCAGCCCTGGATTTTCTGGCGGTAAGCAATTCTGCGAATTGCTCTTTTAGAATTGCATTAAGCCGGAAAATCTTTCTCGCATTCAGATAATAATCCCGCATGAAATTTCTGACACCCGAACTATCAGGAGATTTATACCCCAATTCTGCGGCTATGGATTTTTGAATATTATATTTTAAAAGATCAGAATGCATCCCTTCGAGAAGATGCAGTTCGTTTCGTGTTTTCAATAAAAAATTATAGGCATCCATCACCTGACGGTAAAGCATATAATTTATGAGATTTTTTTGGTATAAGGACTCCAGGAAGACAACCAGACTATTTCTGCTGCCTACTTTATAAAGCTCAACCACTAACTGTTTTTTATCATACTTTTTTTGATTGAGTGAAGAGGAAAAACTGTAAGGGTACATAGACTTGAAAATCCAATACAGGTCATGCAAATCCCTAAGGCTGCCTGCGCTGTTTTTAACATTTGGTTCTAAAAGTTTTACAGAATTACCAAACCGGTTATGTCTGTAATCAATACCCTCGATAACAGAGTGAACAAAGAAAAAATTTTTTTCCGTTTCCAGAAAACCATAGAACTTCTTTATGAATTCCATGTAAACCATTGGATCACCGCAAATATATCTGGTTTCGAGAAGGGCTGTAAATGAAGGGTGATCGCTGCTGTATGTGTTTATGCAATCTTCGAAACTTCTAATAGTGTAAGCTATATCAATTCCAATATCCCAGAAACTTTTCAAAACTGTTTTAATTCTCTCGTTTATCTCCTGGTTCTCTTTATCTCCGGTTAGGAATACAATATCAATATCGGACTTAAAACAAAGTTCGTTTCTGCCGTATGAACCGCAAGCCGCGATGGCATACCCGGGGTTTTTCTGCTGTTTTTCAGAAAAAACCTTCTTGATAACCTCATCGAAAATCTCTGCATAAACCTTGCAAAACTGGAAACCATCCATAAGGTTTTTCTTATTGTTGACTAAATCATCAATCTGTAAAGATAGACTTGATTTGACAATCTCAATAAATCCTTTGTGATCTTCTTTATTATTCATTAATTCTCATTTCGGAATTGAATGTTTTATGAGCTGAAAAGATGATTCTGCATTAAAGTTTTTCAGCTGAAAGGGACATTTGACTGATTTATTATCGGAAACATTTGCGGAATGGCATTTGTAACAATCCTTAAGATTGCCCTCCTCCCCTCCATTGCCGATAAATTTCCCGTTCGAAATCATAATCTGATATTTACTATATTCGCTTCCCGGATTATGACATGATTCGCACTGAACTCCTTCCATCAAATTGAACGAAGACTCAAAATATTTTATCTCCCGGCTGTATCCGGTAGAATGGCATTTTAAACAATCCATATTTTTTAAGGGATCGGTAATTTTATTTTTAAAAGCATAATCTTTTGCTTTACTTGTGTTCAAAGCCAACATAGATCCGGAATGAGGACTATTCTTCCAAATATTGTATTGATCACCACGGAATTTAACGGAATGGCAGGCTTTACACCTTTCCACCCCGATATATTTATAGTCCTTTATCAAACTATCGGAATTGATCTTCACAAATAACAGGAAAACCAATCCAAGAGAAATCAGCAAAAGAGCTATGGCTGTACGCATAATTTACTCAATCGAAATATTAATTTCAGAAACTCTGGAAACTTTTCTGTTCCTATACTCTAATATATTAAGATACGAATTTATTCTGTTATTTTTCAAAGAAATTTTTGAGTGTAAGCCCTGGAAATAGTTCGCGCCGGATAAATACTTTTTCAATGATTCCCGCGTTAGATTTCCCTTCTTAACCGACTGCAGAATAAATCCAAGCGCATCGTATGAGAATAGAGAATACTGTGTTATTTTTCTTTTTGTATCATCAAAATATTTTTTAGAAAAATTCAGATAATCCCTGTTTGTTATATCAAAATAGGTATCCGAATCAAAAATAAGTCCCTCCATATATTTACGGTTAGCGTCCAATTCTAAAATATGGTTATAATCACCGGTGCCTAATACTTTCGCTTTAATTTTGTAGGTATGAAGGGCTGCAGAGATATTTTTAATATCCCCTTTGGAATTGATTGGAATATAGATTGCATCAATTGAATGAACAGGCTGATCTACTTCATAATTCATTTTTGGATAAATTTTAAGTTTGAGCTTGTCCGCTTTACTTTTTGCATCACTGCCCAACACTGAATATATATTTACTTCCTTATATCTTGCTTTCAGAGAATCGATCAAAACCTGGCTTACGCCCGCCTTGCTCATTTTCCGAATATTGTCTTTTCCTGTTTCATCTGTTAATGACAAAAAATATTCTCCGCCCTTTGCATAAATAGAATTTACCAGTTCAAGCATGGATTTCTGTATCTGCTTTATATCGCTATCCCATAACGCAACAGCTGTTATATTTGCGCCCCTCTTGGCTACTTCCCTTGAAAACTGTTCGGACATCATCTTTCCATAAACATTCCTCGGAGCAAAAACGGCGATATTTTTCATGTTTGATTTTTTCGCAGCATAAACAGCCATTGATTTTGCTCTATTGATGAAATCCGGATTTGCCTGAAAAGAATATTCTCCCTTGGCGGCTAAACCATTTCCCGTAGCGGTAGGAGAAATTATTGGAATTTTAAATTTGTTGGCTAAACCAGCAGCGATACCGAATTGATCGCTATAAATTGGACCAATAATACATAATATTTTTGTATCTGATGCCAATAATTTAATCTCGGAAGATAAGGATAAAGAATCCTGCTTAGAGGCAATAACTTGTAAAGAGATTTTTATATTTGAATTCTTATTAAATTCGTTTACTCCGTAGGTCATAGCTTCCAGATAATCCTTTTCCAGGTCTTCCCTTCCCTTCCTGCCGGAACTATTATTTGGTAAAGTAAAAACAGCAATTTTATACTCTTCTTTAAATTCTGACGCCGATTTCCTTTGCCCGTCCGTTGTTGTATTTTTTTCTGAATCATTGCCGGATTTATTTTCATCCGTTCCCTGTTTTTGAGCGCTTCCGTAAGAGGAACTATTTTTTTCTTTTTCAATACTGCTGATCAGCTCACGTGTATTTTTTTCGGTGAAGATACTTTCATCAGGCAACTTTGAGGAGGAATGCCGTGCAGATAAATATTTTATCGGTTCAACAATCCTGTTTTGGTCATACTCATCTGATGTCTTATCATAAGCTTTTAGGAGAAAAAAGAGAGCGGTATCGATATTGTTCAATTTATAAAAAGATAAACCTGAAACATAATCGGCTTCCCTTTGATATGAACTGGTTGGATAGTAATCAGAAAATTCTTTCAGCGTAAGTAGAGCATCTCTATATTTTTTTAAACTGTATTCAGTTTTTGCAAGCATTATATAACAGGCGGTAGTCCGGTGATGGGTATTAAAATTGAAAATGCATTTCGAAAACAGAGATCTGGCTTCGACAAATTTCCCGTTTTCAAACTGGATTAGTCCCCTTTCAAACAAGATATCGGCATCGTCATTAAACTGAGGAATGCTTTGCGAAAAAAGAAATGTTTTTAGAATCAAAATCAGAAAAAATAATCTTTTGAATGTTGCCATTAGTTGCTTCAACCTTATCCATTATTCAATTTACGAAATTTAAGCAATTTTGTAAAAATTTGGTAGTCACTTATTAAGTTGCGATATCCTCAGGAAGTAAATGAATAAAGAGGGGTTGTCCAAAAAGTCATTTTTGGTGTCATTCCCGCGAAGGCGGGAATCTCACGCATTATGTTTTACAAACACTTACTAGATACCCGCCTGCGCGGGTATGACAATTTTTTACTTTTTAGACAGCCCCATTAAACTGCTAACATAAAACTAATCTGTTCTTATAAATTTGATTCTGTTTCTTTCAATTTATCAAGTTCCTTTTGCATTCTCTCAACATAGATCCTCTCGCTTCTTCCTCCGAAATAGACCATAGAAATACCGATGATGATCAGAAGAATACTAAGCACGACTGTAATTATAACTTCATTGTGAGTCATATCAAAGAATGCTAAAATTGAGACAAGAAATCCTATGAGAATTATCAGTTTTCCTACCACAGGGAAAGAAGATACCTCCTTGATACCCTTGCTGTAAACTTCCCTGATAACATCAACCGGAGTGTTTAGTTTTTTAAAGAATTCCTCAACTATACGAAGATCTTCTGTGGTTTCTTTTGCGTACAGGTGTGAAAAATTATAGACTCCGGCGCCAAATAGCATCGAGATCGCAAAAAGCAGGGTAAAATCCAGAGCGGCAAAAGCGCGGTTAGAGGTGAAATAAAATATTACCCCCATCAGTATAGCAGATGAAATAGAAATTATAAAGGTCTTCAGTTTGTGGCTGAGATACATTTTTCTAAGGTAATCCGAGGACAACAGCAGTAACGGACATACCAGAACAATCGAAATAATCTGCATACCAAATGAATATCCGAGCAAAAATCTCGTAGTGGCGCTAACAAGCAATCCTAATAATATTGTAGAAAGTCCTGACCAGCGCGGCAAATTTTTAAACAATAATCCGAATACCAGTGGCATTGTCATGGGCAGGAAAAAGAGCGAAACAAAAGTAATACCCCAATAAAAAAATCCCATTTGACTGGTAGCATAGATGTATGCTGTGCCAACGGTGAACAATCCGATCCCAAATGTTGCAATTCTTCCGGTGAGCATTATCTGTTTATCTGTAGCATCCGGCTTAAAAATATTTGCATAGAGATCCTTTGCAACGATAGATGCCGTCATATTGTAAGCTGAATCGAGTGAACTGAGAGTTGCTGAAAACATGGCAGCCATAAAAATACCGATCAATCCGTTTGGTAAAACCTGCAAAACGATGCCGATAAATACAGATTCATTTGGAACTATCTGTCCCTGGAAAAAAGGAACCAGTGATAAATCCGGCCATATAATTCTGGCAACCATCGGAGGAATTCCAAATAAAATCGGGACTGATAAAAACAGTAAACCGCACATAATTCCAACACGCTTTGCATCTTTTTCATTCTTTACGCTGTAATATCTTTGTCCTGTAAAGGCACCATTAATAATATTTATAAAAGTAACTGCGATAAGATAAAATATATCGAACCGTTCCCCTTTATAGATATGAGTCAGTGATAGCGGCTCCGACCGCGCAAAAAGCTCACCGATACCTCCAATAAGATTGAGCGATAGCGGTAGTATTATAATTGAAATCGCAATTAGAATTACAAACTGAATTACATCTGCGATTGCCACTGCCCACAATCCGCCAAGGAAAGTATAAAAAAGAATTGCCAAACCGGATATTAAAATTACTAATCCAATATCTATACCCATTGCGGCTGAAATAACTTTTGATACCGCAGCAAGTCCAACTCCTAAACTAAAGAGCATGTTCAGCAAAATTACATAGCCTATCACCTGCTGAGTTGTTTTATTATATCTGGTGCTGGTATACTCAACAGGAGATATAACCCTTGATCTTCTCCACTTTGCGGCTGTTAATTGAGAGCCTATTAGAAAGGCGATAGACCAGGTAGCAAAATACAAAACTCCAAACCATCCGCTGAAATAGACAAATCCGGCTGCGCCTGTGAAAGTCCATGCAGAAAAGCTTGCCATATAAAGCGAGATACCTGATACCCACCAGGGAATTTTATTTCCACCCGAGAAGAAATCATGTCCGCCCTTCATTTTTCTAGCGAAGTAAAAACCTATCCCGACCAATATTAAAAAATATGCGCCAAGCACAAAATAATCTATTGTTGCTCCGTTTTTCATAATCCAAAGTACCTTATTTTAAGAAAGTTTTTTAATAACCGGATATTTTTGTTTCATCGAAATCTCGAATTTATGTTTTCCATCTTTTCTTTCTATTTCGATTCCAAATCCGGATTTATTTTCAGAGATATTTAAGGAAGGTACTTCTGCTACCTCACTCTTCTGCGCTGATAAAACTGTAATTATAACTGTTTTTTTCATTGCATCAACCGTACTCACTTCAATAAATGGGAATACCTGCTGAGCTGCTACGTTTGCAGTATTAGGGTAAACAACATTACCAACCGGAATATCAAGCTTGGAATCCTTAACGGTAGTTTTCTGAGCTGAAAAAACTTTTCCAAACATATTCGCATATGGACGGCTGATTTTGAAACTGTTGTTCCCATCAGAAGATAGCGCAGCAAGACCATCCCAATTGTAAGGATGAAAACGAAGCTGAATATTTGAATTATCGTTCTTCTTCACAACTTCATCAACCAGGAGAATAATATCCGGTTTGAAGAAATAAAGGGTTCTCATAACTTTTTTCACATCTTTATTTGCTAATTGATAAGGTTGAGTGGCATCGCTGACAATGGATGTAACCTGATCACTAACTTTATAATCCAATGTTACGGCTTTAGCTTTGGTCATATTCGTACCTTCTCTTCCATCATGGAAGAAGTGACCTTTACCATCTATCAGCACTCCGTTATGAGCCTCGGTATGACGCAGAATCCAATGCTTTTCTGAAGCGCGGTAAGCTGCGCCCATCGGATCGTGCAGTAACCTATCACCATGAGCATGTAAAATAAAACTGTTTCTATCAGCATGTTCATGATTACCGGGATTGCCGCCTCGGAAAGCAAGGAAACTATCATCCTCCGTCCAGCCGGTTCTCGAAATTATCCAGCCCATATCAAATTTAACATCCATATCCTTCTTTGAAGGTAATTGCGATTTAACATTTTTATCATAATAAATAAATGCAAACATGTTCCTTCTTCCGCCCGCCATCTCGGCAGTATACTGGGCTAAACCATCCTTAAATTGTTTTGCTACCCAAAAACCGGCTGATGCATCGGGATTGAAGCCTGCATCGCTGAAATTAGCAGTTGCATATTTTTGCCCTTTGAATGGAGCTGACATCTGCATTACAAATTTGATAGAACCCTTAAAGTTCATCTCTTTGGTATAATCGATTTTTAGATTTCTCTTCAATAACTCAACAGCCATTATTATGTGGCGTGTCGAATAATCCCAATAACCGACACCCTCGTCATAACTGCCATCTTTATAATAAATTTTTGTAACTGTTTCTACTCCCCATCTTGCCATCTCCAGCCACTTCTTCGCTTCAGGATGTTTTCCATGAAGGAGAACCGAGGCAAAGGTAAGACCTGCAACAGGAATGATTTTCAAATTTGTCTGATTTAAGAACCAGGGCCAGCGTTTTGTATCTGCCTCGAATTTGATGGTAGAGGTAGGTATTATTACCCACAAACCGCTCTTTTCAGGATTACGCATCAGATACAACGAGTTGTAACAAGCAGGTACGCCCTTTTCAATGATCCCTTTAATAATATTATCTTTCTCTTCCTGAGTCAGTTTATCACCAATCCAATCGTGAGCCAGGCACATTGAGATAAGCGCATCAGGACCCATTTGTAAGCCGATTATTTTGTTGGTGCCCTGCTCCATAAAATAATCCCATTCTTTGTATTCAAGAACTTTTTTTATCGCTAATTTTGCAACCTCTTCATGCTGCTTATCATCTGTAATCATTGCAACAAAAGATGATTTTGTGATCGTAGCATTAAGAAGCCTCATATGTTCCCAGTGTTTATTCAGATCTGCTGAAGCAATAAATTTTTTCTCGGCTTCAAAATCAATGTTAACGATTGAATCCCAGTAGTCTTTAAAAATCGGTAAACCGATATTTTCTTTTATTCTTGGAATATCTTCCTTCGAAAAAAAGAGACCGGTATTCTGCTGATTGATTGAAGATTTACCAAAAGCTTGAATTGTTTTTGGTAAAGCTAATAAAGTCAAACCGAGCAGACTATCGGTTACAAATTCTCTGCGGGTAAAATCTCTTTTCATTTTCATTCTCATACTTTATTTTTAAAATCTTTCTTTATTAAAATTTTCTAAAAAATACTTTTTTATCAAATGTATTTATGAATGTAAGGATATTTTTTATCCATTCTCAAATCAAAAATAAACTTTCCATCTTGTTTGCTGATTTCAATAATGAATTTTTTCTGCTTTCCGGAAATCTTGATTACCGACTCTTTTGGATGTTCTAATTTTTGAGCAGATAGCGCAGTTACCAGAATTGATTTCTTTTCCTTAACAGCGGTTGATGCTTCTATGAAAGGAAAAACCTGGCTTCTGAAACCGATTCCTGCGGAATATTTTGTCTCCTCCTCCGGAATATCAAGTTTATCATTCCTAACCGTTATGCCCTCAGAAGAAAAAAACTTTCCGCACAAACGCGCGTAGGGTCTTTCAATTCTAAAAGTATCGTCTCCATCAGCATATAAAGCCGCCTTATCATCGAGATTGAAGGGATGGAACCTTGCCTGTATATTAGATGGAGTTTTGTGTTTTTCCACTTCGTCTACGATTAAAATGATATCAGGTTTAAAGAAAAACAGTGAACGTCTTACCATCTTAACATCCTTATCAGAAAGGTAGTAAGCCTGTGTGGCATCACTAACAATACTTGTTACACCATAAGCAGCTTTGTAGCTCAGAATTTTTGCGCGCGCTGTTGTCATATTTGTTCCTTCCCTGCCGTCAAGGAAGAAGTGACCCTTTCCATCTATCAGGACTGCGTTATGTGATTCTGTATGTCTGAGTTTCCAATGTTTTTCAGAGGCAGCATAAGCGGCGCCCATCGGATCGTGGAGAAGTCTATCTCCAAAAGCCTGGAAGATAAAACTATTTCTATCAGCGTGTTCATGGTTCGCCGGCTCTCCGCTCCGGAATCCCAACACACTATCAGTTTCACTCCAGCCGGTACGCGAAACAACCCAGCCGAGATCAAATTTTAAATCCAAATCCTCCTTCACGGGCAGTTGAGGCTTTACGGTTTTATCATAATAGACGAAAGTAAAAATATCGCGATTTCCAACCGTAACCTCAGATGCATGCTGGGCTAATCCATCTTTGAAATTCTTTGCCACCCAAAATCCACTCGAAAAGGCATAATTAAATCCGCAATCACCGAAATTAATTACAGCCCCGCTGTAATTTTTAAAAGGTGATGTCATCGCCAATGCAAACTTTATTGTACCCTTAAAATTAAGTGATTTTGTATAATCAATTTTCATTGAGCGTTTTAATAATTCAATAGCCATAATAATATGACGTGTTGAGTAATCCCAATAACCAACGTTTTCATCATAACTGCCGTCTTTATAAAAGACCGAAGCGGTTGTTTCCACGCCCCAGCGAGCAAGTTCAAGCCATTTCTTAGCTTCAGTATGTTTTCCCTTCAAAAGGACTGATGCGATCGTTAAACCTGCAACCGGAATAAATTTCAGATTTGTCCGGTTGAGAAAATAGGGCCACCTGGTTGTATCAGCTTCAAATTTAATTTTAGATTTCTTGAGTACATACCAGCGCTTGGATTTTTCAGGATTGCGCATATAGTAGAGCGAATTGTAACAAGTGGGAACACCCTTTTCAACAATACCTTTAATAATTGAATTCTTTTCTTCTTCGGTCAGTTTTTCTCCCAGCCAATCATACGCAAGGCACATTGCTATCGTTGTTTCTGGTCCACGCTGTAAACCGATAGGTTTATTGGTAACATCTTCGTAAAAATAATCCCATTCACTAAATTCAAGAATTTTTTTAATGGATAGCTTTGCTACCTCCTCATGCTGTTTGTCATCCTCAATCAAGGCAACAAACGCAGACCGGTGAATCTTTTTGCAAAGTTCGGCAAGATGAGCAACATGATTATTTAAATCAACCCCGGATATGAAATTTTTTTCGGACTCGAAATCAATGTTGACGATCGAATCCCAATAATTTTTGAAAACAGGTAATTGTGTATTGGCTTTTATCTCAGGAA
>Ga0351859_1186_pt1 | contig 11450 bp, 8 predicted proteins | sample BONcelFGM3001D11_FD_206789 | JGI IMG/M metagenome (GOLD analysis project Ga0351859, IMG submission 206789) | Enriched cells from coal bed in the Powder River Basin, Montana, United States - BONCAT cells FGM rep2 HSBNCT.FGM.300.1.D11 ... | reverse complement strand
ATCCGCAAAATCAAAGGGAGCGTGGTCCGTCGCGACCGTATTGATGAATCCCTGGCTGAGCCCATTCCAGAGGATGGGTTGATTGGATCTATCCCGTAGCGGCGGAGACATGACGTATTTTGCGCCCTCAAAGTCTGACCGCTCGGCATAGGTTTTATCGAGTAGGAGATATTGGATCAGAGTCTCCACGTAAACGCGCACGCCACGATCACGTGCCCGAAGGGCTTCCTGCAAAGCCTCCTGGCAGCTCAGGTGAACAATATAAACTGCGGCCCCAGTCATCTCTGCGAAGGTCGTCAGATGAGAGACGCCAAGAGCTTCCACCCGTGGTGGCCGACTCTCATGATGCCACTCGGGGCCGGTTTTTCCTTCGGCCAGGAATTGGCGCTGGAGTTCGCTGATCAGAGTTTCATTTTCGCAATGCGCGGCGGTGATGACATCGAGTTCGCGAGCAAGGGAGAGGGTTTGAAAAAGTTCGCCATCGTCGATGCCCAGAGCACCTTTGTAAGCGAGGAAGACCTTAAAGGATTTCACTCCGCGCTTCACAATCCGGCGGAGTTGATCCGCCGTGTTATCATCAAACTTCGAGACTCCCATGTGGTAGGAATAGTCGCATGCGGACTTCCCAGAGCTCTGAGCGTTCCAGGTTTCAAAGCCCTCCCAAAGATCCTCCGAACGTCCCGGACAGCACATGTCGAAGATCGTCGTCGTCCCCCCCCACCAAGGCCGCCCGTGAAGCGGACTCGTAGGTATCGCGGGCATAGGTGCCCATGAACGGGAGATAGATATGGGTGTGCGGATCGATGAAGCCGGGAAACACGTACTTGCCCGTGGCATCAATGACCTCCGCGTCGGGTGGCACATCGAGATCACGTCCTATACGGGTGATCGTTTCCTTCTCACACCAGATGTCGGCCTTATAGCGCGAATCCCCGGTGATAATCTCTCCATTCTTAACAAGAAGACTCATAAATCCTTACTTCTGCCAAATATCCCCGTCGCTGGGTGAAAACCACCGCGAGGTCGTGACTTTCTGTTGAGTAAAAAATGCCACCGCCTCCCGTCCCTGCATGTGCAGATCGCCGAAGAACGATTCATTCCACCCGCTAAAGGGGAAGTAAGCCATCGCGGCCGGAACGCCGACATTGATCCCCACCATGCCCGCACGGATGCGGTGCTTGAACTCCCGCGCGGCGCGACCGGAACTCGTGAAAATGGAGGCTCCATTTCCATAGGCGGATTGATTCGCCAAAGCGATGGCCGCCTCCAGATCCTCCATGTGCAAAACGCTCAGAACCGGACCAAAAATCTCCTCCCTGAGAGGCGTGGAGCCTGTCGGCACGGCATCGAGGATCGTGGGACCGATGTAGAACCCCTTGGGAAAGGCTTGCACCTGACAGCGTCTGCCATCGACTGCCACACGTGCACCCTCCGCCTCGCTGGCATCGATCAATCCACTCACCCGATCACGGTGGGCTGCGGTAATGACTGGCCCCATGTGCACGGCGGGATCATGACTCGCTCCCACGCGCAAAGCGCGTACGGCGTTTTCCAATTCCGGCAGGACAGTCTTCACGGCTGACCCGATCGCAACGGCCATCGAGCCTGCCATGCAGCGTTCGCCCGCACAGCCAAAGGCGGCCTCGGTCAGCCCTCGCACCGCTTCCGACACAGGGGCATCCGGCATGAGGATCACGAAATTTTTGGCTCCACCGGCGGCCTGCACTCTTTTTCCCTGCGCCGTCGCGGTGGTGTAAATATGACGTGCCACTGGAGTGGATCCTACGAAGGAAATCGCCCGCACGTCGGGATGATGCAGCAAAGCTTCCACGGCATCTGCACCACCATGCACGAGATTAAGCACACCAGCAGGCAAACCGGCCTCCAGGAGCAGCTCCGTCAACCGGATCGCGGTCAGGGGGACCTTCTCGCTGGGCTTAAGTACGTAGGTATTTCCGCAGGCAATCGCGACCGGGAACATCCAGAGCGGGACCATGGCGGGGAAATTAAAGGGCGAGATGCCTGCGCAGACGCCGAGGGGTTGGCGCACGGTTTCACAATCGATGCCTCTTGCCACATTCTCCAGTGACTCCCCCATCAGGAGGGCAGGTATCCCGCAGGCGTACTCCACCATTTGGATACCACGCCGTAAGTCACCCTTAGCCTCGGAGAGCGTCTTGCCATGTTCCTGGGCAATGAGCGAGGTCAACTCCTCCGCATCGCGTTCCAGCAAAGCCTTGTAGCGGAAAAAAACCTGAGCTCGGTCCACCGCCGGGGTTTGCCACCAGTCGGGGAAGGCCTCTTTCGCAGCCTGCACGGCTTCGGCGATGATGGAAGCATTGCAGAGCGGAGCCTCGGCAATCAGGGTTCCCTCCGAGGGATTGTAAACCGGAGACAGGGGAAGATCCGTAATGTTGCGCCACTTCCCCCCAATGCAGACAGGACAGGCTTGCATGGGCTCAGTCTAGATCCCTTTTGCTTTTTTCGCCCGCAAAATCGTTTCTCACCGGCTCAACTCATGGGATTGCCGCACGAAGTCCTCGCTACGCCAATCGGCGTCGCCGGCGGCCTTTGTCTTCCGGGCTTGTTGCCGCGCGACCAAGTCTGCATGGGTCGTAAAATAAGGAAGACTCGCTCCCTTGAAGTCATCCAAAGATGCAAATCCATGCTTCTCCATAAAAGCGAGTAACCCTTCCTCGAGCTTCTTCACAAGATCGTAGCCATGCTTCATGATGCCTGTGCAGACTTGCACAGTATCGGCTCCCAACAGGAGGAACTGAGCCGCGTCTTCTCCCGTCTCCACGCCGCCCAAGCCAGACAATGTGCGACCGGGAAACTCCTGCCGAATCAGCGTGGCCACCTCCATGCACATCCGCAAGGCGATCGGACGAATGGCCAGGGAGGAGTATCCTCCCGGGGTCGTGTAGCCCTCCACCGTAGGCTCGGGGCGCAGGGTCTCAAGATTCACCCCCATCACACAACGAATTGTGTTGATCGCGCTGATGCCATTACAGCCTGCCGCGAGTGAGGCGCGGGCGGGGTCTTCGATATGGGTGATATTTGGCGTCATCTTGGCCCAGACGGGCACTTTGGCCTCCTGCATCACCCATTGGCAGACTTCCTTCAGAATATCCGGATCCTGCCCCATGGCTGATCCCATCTTCCGCTCGGGTAATCCATGCGGGCACGAAAAATTCAGTTCAAATCCATCGATTCCTGTTTCTTGGCAGCGGCCCACGATTTCCGCCCAGGCATTCCGGTTGTACTCCTCCATGATGGAGGCGATGAGGACGCCCTCAGGATGCTGATCCTTGCACTTCTTAAATTCCTCCAGCCAGATTTCCAGCGGGCGGTCACTGATCAGCTCGATATTCTCCCAGCCGACCACTTGACCGGCTGAAACCAGCTTTGCATAGCGGGGCGATACATTGACGACCTTTGAGGAATCCAGGCTGACGGTCTTGGCAATCACGCCACCCCACCCTTCGCGGAAGGCCCGATTGATCACATTGAAATTTGTCCCCGGAGGACCCGAGGCCACGAGAAACGGATTCTTCAGTTGAAGACCATCGACAGTCGTAGAGAGAGTAGCCATAGCGCCAAAGGATAAGTTTTGCGCCGAAACCCCCGGGAGGACAGAAAAATCCCCCCGATATCATGCCCGCAAGAGCCTATTTTTTCCCGCGCAAACGCAGGAAGGTCGGTACGTCGAGATCTTCCCCCTCGACGATGGTAGGTTCGCTTTTTTCAAACCGGCCTCTGGCCACAGGCTCAAATTGCAGGGTCTCTTGCTTTACCTTGGCTGGTTGCGGCTTTGCGAGCGGCGTCTTGGATATGGGGCGCTGCGCCACAGGGGCAGGTGTTGGTGCGGGCGTCGGGGTTTGCACAGGGACTGATGGGACTTCTTCCTCGGGCTCATCGTCTGCAAACAATCTGCCTGGAGGTTCCGGCGAACGGAACAAGGCCGAGTCCGGCACTTCCTCCACGTCTTCAACAGGGGGAGCGGTATCTCGCACGGGAGCTTCTTTGCGAGGTGGCTGCTGCACCACAGGCTTCGACACGGGTCGGGATATCCGCACGGGAGCACTCGCAGGTGCTTCTCCACCGTGCGTGCCGAAAAGATCCACGGCTACGGGAGCACTGGTATCCTGATGCAGCGAAACTCCCAGAAACAAGCGGGCGTCTTCCGATACATTTTTACCGAGTTCGTCCATGATCGCCGAGATCTCGGCGAATGAAAGTGAAGGCGGGCCTGAGATATGCGCCAGCAAAGCCGGACTCTCCGAGAGCAGGCGTCCGCGATCCAGCAAAGGACTCTTCAGCGCACGCTCCAGAGACTCAAAAGCCCGGTTGTCACCCGTCGCCTCGCCGCGACCAAAAAGCGCCGCCGCCTGCTGGCCTCCGACCACTGTCAACAAATCGCCCAACGCTACTGGCATCGGTCCACGTCCATGCAGTAAGCCGATGATCGAGGCTACCGCCGCTGCCAGCATGTCGTCTGCCACCGCGAAGGTCTCGCCGATGCCTGCACGCGGCGAGGAAAGCTCGACCATGCGGTCATTTTCGAACGACAGCACCGCACTGGAGTGCCTGGCCAAAGACGCCAAGGCATCTTGCGCCTGCGTCGCACGCCGCCGTCCCTCAAAGGCAAAAGGTGTGGTCACAAGGGAAAAAACCACGGCCCCTGATTCTCGGGCGGCTTCCGCAATCACCGGCGTCGCCCCGGAGGATGTGCCGCCGCCGAGTCCTGCGAGAATGAACACCAAATCCGCGCCTTCGACCGCAAAACGAATTTCCTCGATCGATTCCTGCGCCGCATCGAACCCGATCTCTGGATCGCCACCACTCCCGAGACCCCGCGTGGCCTTTTCACCGAGCGACGCCTTGCGCGCCGTCACCGATGAAGCCAATGACTGGAGATCCGTATTCATCGCAATGATGTCGGCGGCATAGGCTCCGGCCATCGTCAGGCGATCGGCCAAGTGCACCCCGGCATTACCCACACCCAGGATGCGAACCACAGGCGGATGAGAAAGCGAGCGGACTTTGGGAAAGGCGATCATGGCGGCTATCGTCTGCGGAAGAGACCTCCGATTTTTTCCATAAATGATCCGAGAAGGGAAGGATCCTCTTCCTCTTCACGACGGGCCTGGATGAATTTCACCACCCCGATAGCTGTCGAGTACTGCGGATTATTCAGCACCGACTTCGGGCCTGAGACTCCGGCATCCCGCGAAAGGTGCACCGGCATGTCAAAAACGGATTCCGCCACATCCTTGATACCGCGCAGCAGGCTGCTTCCACCCGTCAGCACCACACCGGCACCGAGCATGGAGAGAGGCGTTTCAGACTCCACCTGCTTGCGGACCATTTCAAAAATCTCGTGTATCCGGGCATGGATGATCGTATTCAGCATTTCCCGCTCAACTTCCTTGCCCGAGAAGCCCGCATCGTTTTTCAAGACGATCATGTCGCCGGGATTCCCGGCGCCCAGTACGGCGGAGCCTTCCTCCACCTTCAGCTTCTCGGCTCGGGTCAGCGGGATGCGGAGTCCCAACGAGATATCATTGCTCACGTGGTCGCCTCCGACGGCCAGCACACCACTCTGCCGCACGACGCCGTCGCCATAGACGATAAAATCCGTCACACCTCCACCGATATCGATCACGATGGCCCCGAGGTCTCGCTGGTGATCATTGAGTACTGCCTGCGAAGAGGCCAGGGAGTTGACGATCACCTCCTCAATACGGACGCCATTTTCCTGGATGCAGCGCAGGGTATTTTGCAGGCGCGTCTTTACGCCATGAATAATGTGAAAATCCGCTTCCAAGCGACGCCCGACCATGCCCACGGGGTTGAGCACCCCCTCCTGTCCATCGACAAAGTAGTGCTGGATGATGGAATGCAAAAAAGTGTTCTCCGTGGGGATATTGACCTCGCGGGCCTTCACGGCCACTTCACTGACATCGTCTTCATCGATCTCAAGACGGTCTGCCGGGATCGGAATCACTCCCCTGCTGTTGAAACTGCAAATATGGTTACCCGTCACAGCGACAGCCACCTCGACGATCTCCGCATCTCCATTTGTCTCGGCCTCCGCCAGCGCATCGTGCACGCACTCCGTGGCAATCGCGAGATCCACGATCTCCCCCTTTCGCACACCGCGCGACGGCACAGCCCCCACCCCGAGAATACGCAAATTACCCTCCCGTCCAGTCTCGCCGACGACGGCGCAGACCTTGGAGGTTCCCACTTCAATGCCAACGATGATGTCGGAACGAGCCATTAGTTCTTACGAAGTTTCTTTGTAGGTTTACCCGTGGCGGGCTCCGGTACTTCCGGCATCGCAGCGACTACAAAAGTCACCGGCGTATTTCTCTTCACCATCAGATTTACAGAATCCAGCACCCGTCCAGACTCCGCGCAATGCAGCAGGAGTTGCTGGAGACGATCAAGTTGTTGATCAAAGTCCGAAGAGGCAAAGATGATCCGCGCATTCTCGTCATTAATGACCTCCAGGGAATAACCCCGCGAGATATTCAGTGTTCGTACCTTCAAAAGGCTATCCGCCTTCTTGTTTAGAGTGCTGAGGAAATCAAGGGCCACTTTAAGATCCGCGCTATCAAGCGGCTCCCCCTTGTGAAGATTGTCCAGATTGACCCCATAGATCACGGGCAGATGATAATGCTCCGGCGTCAACCGTCGGGGACGCATCATGATGCCGGCATCATCCACCAGCAAAGCGCGTTCCGATGCGGTCGGATCTCCTATCTCATCGGCAGGAGCCACCCAGGCCACAGGACGACGGGTCGTGACCTTGATATCAATACGATCCGGCAGGCCTCGTGAGATCGTCACATCCTGCACTTCCGGCAAAGCCCGAAAGACGGACTCCACATCAGCCAGATTCACACGGAAGATATTTTCCCCCTCGCGCAGTCCCGTCTCGGCCAAAGCCTCCTCACGAGTCATCACGCCGTCCAGCTCCATGTTGATCCGGGCGAGATTGTAGTCGGGATTATTGAAAAAGAAGCGATCCAGCCCCTCGCGCACACCGTAGAATGAACCTGCCGCCAAGAGCGCCAAGAAGAGCAGACGGAACGTCCAGCGCCAGACGAACTGGCGACGACGACGGCGCGCCGTCGAGGAGCGTACCTGCACCTCCAGCAACTGGTCGGAGCGCCGGGTACGGGTCGCCAGTCTGCGGTTGGTTCGACGTGGTGAGCGGATACTCATGGTTCAAGTCGTAAAACGCTTCAAGGAAAGCTGCGCGATACGGTCACAAAGCGTGGGAAAATCAATGCCAACGGCACCAGCCGCCTTGGGCAGGAGGCTCGTCTCGGTCATGCCGGGGATGGTATTGATCTCCAGCACGACCGGGGAGCCGTCCTCTCGCAGGAGCACATCCACACGAGCATAGACTTCGAGACCGAGCGCCTGGTTCGCATCAAGAGCCACAGTCTGCACGCGCTCAGTTGCCTCGGGTCCGATCGGTGCCGGGACATGGTACTGGGAAGCCCCCTTCGTGTACTTGTGCTCGTAATCGTAGAAGCCCTCATTCGGCACGATCTCGATGATTGGCAGAGCCTCGCCCCCGAGGATGCCCACGGTCAGTTCCCGTCCTGTGCAGAACTCTTCCCACAAGACTTCCTCGCCGAATTGAAAGCAATCCGCCAAGGCCGCCGGGACTTGAGCGACATCCTTGATGATATGCACCCCCACACTGGACCCCTGACGAGGAGCCTTGATAACAAAGGGCGCGTCTTGCTCGGGAATCTCACCCGGGATGAGACGCTTCCAAGCAGGAGTCGGCACGCCAGCCTCGTCAAACTTCTGCTTACTCAGAATCTTATCGAAGGCAATCTTGCTGCCCAGCACACCCTCACCCGTGTAAGGGATACCCCGCTGCTCAAGGATGGCCTGGATCTGACCGTCCTCACCAAACGTCCCGTGCAGCATGATGTAGGCGAGATCGGTACCAGCGGGCACGACAAAATCCGGCCCGGAGACATCCACTTCCGTGACGACAGCGCCAAGAGATCTTAATGCCTTTGCCACAGCCGCACCGGACCGCAGAGAAACCTCCCGCTCTGCCGAGGGGCCCCCCATTAATACCGCCACTTTTTTGTCTGTCAGAAATCCCGCACTCATTCTCGATCCACTCCTACGATTTGCACTTCCGTTTCCAATTCAATGCCACGCTCTCGCGCCGCCGCCGCCTTGATCTCTTCGATCAGGGTCAGCACTTCATCAGCCGTGGCTCCGCCATCATTGACGATGAAGTTGCCATGCACCTCGGAAACCCGTGCATGCCCAACCGCAAAATTCTTAAAGCCAAGCTCATCGACAAGTTTCCCGGCAGGGATGGCCGTAGGATTCTTGAAGATACATCCCGCACTGGCCGCCACCGGCTGTGTTTCCCGTCTTTTTGCCTCACTTGCCGCAAGTTTTCCATCGATTTCCGCAGGTCCCGCAGGATTTCCGCGCAAGACGGCTGACATGGCAAAATTCCGACGCAAAGTCGGCACATCCCGGTAAAAGACCTCCATCTCCGCCGGAGTCCGCGAGACGATATTTCCGTCCTGATCACACATGCGGACGCGCACGACTTGCTCAAAGGTCTGGGCACCCATTGCCCCGGCGTTCATACGCAGAGCTCCTCCGAGATTTCCCGGAATGCCTTCCATCCACTCGAAGCCGCCGAGTCCGGCATTGCGTGCGATATTTGCCAATTGCTTCAGCTTAAGCCCCACCCCGGCGGTCACTTCATTCCCCTGGACCTCATGGCGAGCGAACTCACCCTTGGCCAGATGGCAGACGACACCCGGAATACCCCCATCGCGCACCAAGAGATTTGACCCCCGGCCCATAACCATGAAGGGAATGCCATTGTCATGGCAATGGGTCACTAGATCGGAAAACCCCTCTTCGGTTTCAGGCTCCGCCCAGAACTGAGCCGGGCCACCGATGCGCATCGTGGTATGTCGGGACAGAGGCTCATGGAGCTTAATGACTCCCGGCCCCATCACATCAAGCAGAGTATCTCGGACAACGAGATCTGATGCCAATCGCGCAGCGGCCTCATGAATGTTGCCTGCCCCGAGGCTGAGAATCAGATCTCCCTCCCGGATTTCGCAACTGATAGACTTGTGCATCTGCTGAAGATCCGGCTGATGCACCGCCTTCGGATGGCCATTCCGCAGGATGGCTTGGACAATCGTATCTCCCGACACGCCGGCAATCGGCTTCTCACTGGCCGCGTAAATATCTGTGACGAAAACCGCATCTGCCGCCGAGAAAGCTCTTCCAAACTCCTCCTGCAAGGCCTGGGTCCGCGTGTAACGGTGCGGCTGGAACATGACAAGCACCCGCTTCCATCCTCCCGTGCGGGCCGTGGCGATGGTCGCCGCGATTTCTGTCGGATGATGCCCGTAGTCGTCCACGATGAGATTTCGCAGGCTTTGATGACGGATTTCAAATCTCCGCCGTGCCCCGCGAAAACCGTCCAATGCGGCCGCGATGCGATCCAGCGGCAGGCCCAGTTCCGTAGCCAGCGCGACTGCGGCGAGCGCATTGGTGGCATTGTGAGCGCCGGGGATATTTAGCTGAATCTCTCCGAGTCTCTCCTCACCTTTCCAGACGGTGAAGTGGGAGGCAAAATTCTCCGCCTTCAGATCGCTCAGGCGGTAGCGATTGTGACTACCAGAGCCGTAGCTGACAGCACCGGGATGAGCGGAGCAGACGCGGGTGGCCCCTTCATCGTCTCCGCAATAGACGACCATGCCGCGTGTCTGAGAGATCAGTTTGGCATAAACAGCATCAATTGCAGCCAGGTCCTTGTAAAAGTCCAGGTGCTCGGGCTCGATATTCAGGACGATGGCATGCTCGGGGTGATAATTGATAAGCGTGCCATCGCTCTCATCTCCCTCGGCTACAAAATATTCTCCCTCGGAATCCCAACGGGCATTTGTGCCGAGGATCGGTATCTCCGCACCCACGTAGTGGGAGGGTTTCAGCCCGCACTGGCGCAGCACGTGAGCGACCATGGAGGAGGTCGTTGTCTTCCCGTGCATGCCACAAATTATGATACCCTTTTTGACCCCCATGATGGCGGCAAGCGCATCGGCGCGACGCATCATCGGCAGTTCCAGTCGGCGCGCCTCGTCAAAAGCAGGGTTTCCGGGACGCACGGCGGAGGAGTAAACCACAAGCTCGGCATCGCGCACGGACTCCGCAGTGTGGGGGATCTGGAAGATCAGACCCTTTTTCTCCAGCCTCTCGACCTCGACGGTATTGACCTTATCCGAGCCACTCACGCGATGGCCAAGAGCCAGCAGCAATCCAGCAATACCGCTCATGCCCGATCCGGCAACGCCGATCAGGTGGATCCGCCGGGGAGCGGAGGTCAGAAATTCAGTGAGTGAAGACACGGTCATGGGCGTGTTCCGGCAAGGCGTTCCACTTCATCCGCGACATTCTCAGCGGCATTTGCAGGGCAGAGATTGCGGGCAGCTTCAGCCATCTGATCACGGCGGCGCACGTCAGTGAGAAGATTGGCCACCATGGCGGCAAAGGAATCTGGCGCAATATCGTTCTCGCGCTGGATCTCTGCGGCACCTGCCCGGGTGAAAATACGGGCATTGAAACTCTGGTGATCATCCGTGGCAAAGGGATACGGGATCAGGATGGAGGGTAGCCCGAAGAGGGAAAGCTCACTGAGGCTGGCTGCGCCGGCTCGCGAGATGGCCACATCCGCGGCGGAGTAAGCCTCCTCCATGCGGTGATGGAAGGGAGCCACATAATGCGGGATGCCTTCGCGCTGGTAGTTGGCAGCCGCGAGGCGATCGTCGCGCTCGCCGGTAAGATGGATGATCTGCACACCGCGATCCCGTAAGATGGGAGCACATTTGAACATGACCTGATTGATACCTGAGGCCCCCTGGCTACCGCCCATCACGAGCAGAGTACTGCGATCCGGCTCAAGTTGAAAACTGGCAAGAGCTTCTGCACGAGGAATGGGGTTGCCGAGATTTTGACGCACCGGGGTTCCAGTTACGACGCAGTCCTTGCCGGGGAAATGAGCGGCACAGTCTTCGAAGCCGAGGAGAATCTTGGTCACGAATCGGGCTGCCATTTTGTTGGCACGACCGGGAATGGCATTCGACTCGTGGATCAGGGTCGGCAACTTCTGCAAACGTCCGGCCAGCAAGGGAGCGGTGGAGGTGAAGCCCCCCATGCCGAGCACGACCGAGGGGCGGAACTTCCGATAGACCGAACGGCAGTAACCGAGGCTTTCCCACGAACGTCGGAGGAAACGAACGAAAGCCGGGGATAGAAAGGACGGCATGCCGATGGAGGGCAACTTTTCAAACCGGAAGTCGGGGTGGGCTTGCAACGCCACGCTGTCGATCGACTTTTCCGACACGATCAGCAGCACTTCGTGTCCGCGT
>Ga0351859_1182_pt1 | contig 11791 bp, 5 predicted proteins | sample BONcelFGM3001D11_FD_206789 | JGI IMG/M metagenome (GOLD analysis project Ga0351859, IMG submission 206789) | Enriched cells from coal bed in the Powder River Basin, Montana, United States - BONCAT cells FGM rep2 HSBNCT.FGM.300.1.D11 ... | reverse complement strand
TGGATGTCGCCGGAAGCCAATTCCATTTCAAACGCTCAAGTGGATTATTCTTATCTATTTCCGACTGTTACATGACAGGCTCCCATGAATCCCCGCTTCGGCATACAAAGTGTAACTTGTGGGCTCGAGGGGGAAAATGACAGGAAGGCCGTGTATTACGCATCAATTATTACGAGATCCGGAGATACCCTATGGAATACGTAAGGCGCATTCTCGTTGTCGGCTACGATCAGGAATATTCTGCCGCCGTGCTGCGGCATCTGAGACGCGAAGGATTCATCGTCGAAACTGCGCACCGAAGCAATGAAGCTCGTCAGAAAATACAACAGGACGATTCCCGTAGAGCCCCTTTTGATCTGGTCATCATTCACTCTGTTGATCAAAGGTCGAATTACATGGATCTTCTGACATGGCTCCAGCAGATCCAGCCCGCTGTTTCGGTGATCCTGGTTTCCGCGTATGGACATTCGGATGAATCCTTGGAGGTCATAAGGCCGGCACTGGACGACTTTGCCAGCACTCCTCTGACACCGCAGGAAATGATGGACTTGATCAATGCCGTAGATCGAAGAAGGAGGTGTGCCTGTGTGCACCTCAGGAACGAGGCAGTGTCCGTGAAAAGGAGCCCGGAAGCTTCCGAAGCCTGATTTCCGCATGCCTTTCAAAGGGAACGAATATGCCTGTGGTGAATGCGACGAAACTCTTATGGATGAGAATGCAAATATGCTTCAACGCGGGGCTTTCTCGATTGTGGAAGGAAAGGCTCCATAACCACGGCCGCTTGCATAGGCTGGGAAGCTCGGCCAATGAGCTGGAGACGCTTGCGAAGTCCACGGAGGGCGATTTCCTTGCCATCGGAGCGAAGCTCCAGGATTTCTACCATCGCGCGGAAGAAATCTCCAAAATATCGGCATCCGTCGTGACCCTCCTTTCAGGGAAAGAGATCGATTCCGTCATCGGCGGTTTTCGCGAAGTAATGGACCGCATAAGACAATTGGAGGACGAGTCCAGGCGGAGCGTGGAGGCTCTGCGGCATCTGACCGAGGTACTCTCAACCCTGGAGCGTAATCTGTCGGGCTTCGACAAGATTGTCAGGAGCCTCAGGGTGCTCTGCGTTACCACGAGGATCGAAAGCGCGGGCTTGGGCGGGAGGGAAGGCGGTTTCAATGTTCTGGCCGATGAAGTGAGCAAACTGGCCCTGGAGATTGAAGAAAAGTACCCACATCTTTTGGCGCGGACGGAATCGTTGAACAATCTCATTGGTGAGACTCTTCTCAAAGTCTCGGCTCTGGAAGTCAGGCAGCGTGCTCAGGCCGGCATCATCATTGACAAGACCATGGCTAGTCTCGAATCCCTCACGGAAAAGCACGCTTCGTCATCCAGAGGCGCAACGGGCATTGCCGAGCGCTACGATGCCGTATCCCGGAGCATAGGCGAAATCGTCACATCCATGCAATTTCATGACATCACACGCCAGCGCATCGAGCACGCCAAGGAAGCCCTCGAGGGCATTTGCCATGGGGAACGGGCAACAGACGAACCGAGGAAGGCGGAGGAAGGCGGGCAGCAAAGACCCGGAGCGGAATGGGCAAGGAATATGAAAGAAAGGTCCATCTCCGTCTGGAATGGAAAGGGGAATCGCTCCGAGAGCCCGGGAGAAAGACTCCGCATGGCTCACGGGATCTGCCAACTTCAGATCGCCCAGCTCCGTAACGCCAGGGATGCAATGCTTGGCGCCGTTGAAAACATCATCATGAACCTGCGGGGGGTGGCAGACTTTGTAACCCGGATGTCGAGGGAGACTCAAACCCTGGCCGGAACGGCGGATGAAACCGGGCACTCGTATCTATCGGAGATAGAAACCGGCTTTTCTGCCGTGGGGTCGGCTTTTTCAGCTTACACCGGCCTGGATCGGGAGCTCTCTTCGACCATGGGCTCGGTGGGTACCTCTCTGGGCAATATGTTGGCGTTCGCAGCCGACATAGAGGGAATAGGACAGAGAATAAAGCTGATCGCCCTCAATTCCATAGTCAAGGCTGCCCACATTGGTGAGGAGGGCAGAACGTTGGGTGTGCTCGCGGAGTCGATTCACCAGCTTTCCGTGGAAACCTGCCTGACGACCGGGACCGTTAGCGGCTCCCTCCGCTCCATGACCTCGGAAGCCGAATCGTTGTGCGCAGTGAATACTGCCGACGATGGGAAGAAGGGTGGTGAGGTGGACAGGGTGCAAGAAGTTCTTACAACCCTCCTCACCGACCTGCAAAACGTGAGTCAGCGCACCGTCGCTCTCCTGGCCCGGATGAAAAACGAAGGCTGCGATCTCTCCGAAGACATCCTGAGAACCGCTGAAAGTATCGAAGTTCATCATCGGGTTGACTCCGTGCTCAGCGGAGTGGTGTCGCAATTGGAGGAGATTGTGACCTCTTGCCGGCCCTCGTTCTCCGTCGATGGTCAATCCGATACAGCGGAGCAATACCAAGCTTTGGCAGCTTCCTACACGATGCAGGAAGAGAGGGCGGTGCATCACTCGCTGCTGTCGGGGGAAGCGGCTTCCGAGAAACCGAGCTCGGATTCACTCAGCCTTGCGGCGGCGGCAAGCATCACCGGAATTGGAGCTGGAGTTGGAGCTGGAGATCATGACAAGGAGTCGGAGGAGCAATCCGGAGAAGATCTCGGAGACAATGTGGAGCTCTTTTAGAGCCTGTTTGGGAATTCCCCCCCAAGAGGGCCAAAGAGCAGATACATCAAGCTAGCGGGCAAATCCACCGTAGCCTAGCCCCTTGTGGGCGTTCTTCGCGGGGATTGGATTGATTCCCGCGGAACGCCCACAAGGGGCTAGGCTACTAGACGCTCGCTTCCGGTATTGAATTGCCAAACAGGCTCTTAGAAACCGGTTGCCCATAGTATCGAGCGAGCTTCTGATTGCATTTTCCGGATTGCTCGTCGCTCTGCACAGATTGGCGGTTCCAGGCGACGGCTGATAGGTCGTGCGTATGGGTTTGAGGGTTGTGATCTCCGGTCTGGCCGGCGAACGGAACAAAAGGAAGAGAGCAGACGGGGAGGTGAACGCTTATGAAGCTTTCATCGCGATCCCCAACGGCCGCAGTTACACGTTGGGGGACAAAAAGCCGTAGGTTGGGTTGAGGCTTTGCGAAACCCAACGGGAGCACCGATCAATGTTGGGTTTCGCTATCTCTCAACCCAACCTACGGCTCCATTCCATCCGTATTTCACCGGATTTTTGGTGCTGGCTCCCAAGCTCTGCTTGGGAGCGCGATGCAGGAAGCTCCGGCTTCCAGTACGGTGACTCACGCCAAGCTGGAGCTTAACGGCGGGGTTCCCAAGCAGAGCTTGGGAACCAGCGGACCAGCGGCTAAACTTTTGCTCCAGGTTATTTCTTAACGGGTCCTAAAGGAATGTTGCCCACTTCGGATCGTGCTTCAACTGCAGCACCTTGCGCTGGATCTGCCGCACGGTCACTCCTAGGATGGCCGCGGCTTGTCTGTAATTCCCTCGAGTCTGATTGAGTACATAGGCCAGGTGCAGTTCCTCGTTTTCCTTGAAGGTGCAAGGAGAACGAATGGAGAATGCCATTGAAGCACGCTCCTCTCCGAGATGTTTCGGAAGAATCAAGTCCGAATCGCAGAGCAGAACCGCTTTGTCCACGAGTTGGGCCAGCTCGCGAATGTTGCCCGGAAAGTCTCTGTGAAGCAGAATTTCCATTGCCTCCGAGCTGAATCCACCGACGGTTTTCTTGTACTGAATGGAAGATTGCCCAAGGAAATGAGATGCAAGAAGCGGGATGTCTTCCTTGCGCTCTCGCAGGGGTGGAAGGTGAACGTGGACTGAATTCAGACGGTATAGAAGATCGAGCCGGAATTTACCGGCTCGGCAGGCCACATCGAGGTCCCCGTTGGTAGCCGACACTATCCGGACGTTGACGGCCATGGGCTCCGTGCTACCAATTCTGGTGACGCTCTTTTCTTCCAATACACGCAAGAGCTTGGCCTGATGGTGCAGAGGAAGCTCCCCTATTTCATCCAGAAACAAGGTTCCGCGGTTTGACCTCTCGAAGTAGCCCGCAAGCTCTCCGGACGCTCCGGTAAAGGCCCCCCGAACGTGTCCGAAGAACTGTGCTTCGAAGAGTGTTTCGGTAATAGATGCCACGTTGACCGCGGTGAAAGGGCCTTCGGGATTCAAACCGGCCCGGTGGATGCCGTGGGCAAGCAGTTCTTTGCCCGTTCCCGATTCACCCGTGATCAGAACGGAATTCCCGCTTCTCGCCATGACGGTGGCATAAGAGAGCAGCTCCTTCATTCTCAGGTCACAGGTGATGATGCTCGAAAAGGCTTCCGTCGTCTGCAGCCCTCCCTGCATGGAAGCTCGTCCCGGCAAACCGCTCAGGAGGGCTTTGCGCTCATACGCCCGCTGGATTGTCAAGAAAAGGCGCTCACCTTCAACGGGCTTCACCAGGTAGTCGTAGGCCCCGAGATGAATGGCTTTTACCGCCGTGGCCACGTCGTCCATGGACGTCAAAATGATGATCTCGGTGGAAGGTCTTACGGTCTTGCCGGCTTTGAGAACTTCCAAACCGTCGATGTCGGGCATGATGAGATCGAGCAAGACAACATCGTAGCTCTTTTGCTTCATCAGCTCGATCGCTTCCCCGCCGTTGTCACAGGTCTCGACATTGCGCAGACCGTGGCGTCTCAGATAGCGTTTCACGGAGCTCAGTGCGATTTGCTCGTCATCTACCGTAAGTATCTTCATAACCTTTGCCTGTTGACCTCGCTCACTATTTCCGCAAGGAGCTTCATTGTAAAGGGTTTCTCGAGCAGATAATCGGGCTCCGGAGCATGCTCCGGCCTTGCCTTCAGTGCATCCGAATCACCGGAATAAAGGACGAACGTCAACAGCGGGTATTTTTCCTTCACGCGGGTGAGAAGCTCCCATCCGTTCACGTTGGGCATCATGAGGTCGGAAAAAACGATGTCCACCTCGGGATGCTCGCCAAGGTATGTCATCACATCCTCAGAGCTCCTCAATCCTTCCGCGCATTGATTAACACGGAGAAAACGCGTTCGGAGCAATCCGAGAAACGCCGGATCATCATCGACGTAGAGAATGGTGGGCTTCAGCTCCAGCCTTTCTTTGAGATCCACGGGAAGAAAAATGGTGAAACGGCTGCCCACGCCCGGCTTCGACAAGACTCCCAGGATTCCGTTGTGCTCCTCGATCAGACCATGGGAAACGGAAAGCCCCAGCCCGGTTCCTCCATCACTGCGCCGAGTCGTAAAAAAGGGGTCAAACAAGCGATCCATCGCATCCCTCGTAATACCTGCCCCATTATCCTCGACAGAGACCAGGACCGCATCGAGCCTCTCCACATACCGGGTCGAAACCACGATCCTCCCGTCTTCCCTTCCCTTTACGGCATGTGCAGCGTTCACCAAAAGGTTTGCAATCACCTGTTCCAGCTTACTGAAATGTGCCTCGATTTCCGGAAGGTCCTCCGCGAGCTCTCTCGTTATCTTTACGTCGTGTTTTCTGATCTGCGCGCCCACGATGGTCATCGTCTTCTCGATGACGTCGTTTATCCGGACCGGCCTGGCGTGGCCGCTCTCCTCCATCCTGGCGAAGTCCTTGAGATTCTTGACTATCCTGTTTATACGGTCGGAGCCTCCCTGAATGTCTTGAATGATGCCCCTCATGTCCTGGCACAGCTCATCGAGGCTCAGCTCGCTTCCGCTCCACTGGGGATGCGCCCGGGCGTACCCGAGTACAATGGGCTCGATAATCTTCCACGTCTGATCCAAGAGCGGAATGTTATAGCTGATGAAGCTGTTGGGGTTGTTGATCTCGTGGGCAACACCGGCTACCACTTCCCCCAGTGCGGAAAGCTTGTCCGCATGAATGATCTGTTGCCGACGATACTCCGCTTCCTGCTGCAGTCGCTTCTCTTCCGTGATATCCTCGGCGATGCCCCCCATGCGGAGAACCGTTCCATTCATCCCCTTGAGCGGGAAAGCCCGGTTTCTTATCCACCGGACCGATCCGTCGGGGCGGATGATCCGAAACTCCACCGTCCATCCTCGCTCCGGATTTGTCTTCATGACTTCGGACACGTGCGGGCGATCCTCCGAATGTACGGATTCAAGCCATGACCGGGCATTCTCCATGATGCTTGCGCAGGAGCGCTGCGAAATTTGCTCATAGGCAACGTTGATATACAAGATCTTTCCAAAATCAGGGGTGCTGATCCAGAAGACGGCGCCCACATTTTCGGCAAACTCCCTGAACAAGTGCTCCGCCGCGCATAGGTCATCCTCCGCCTTCTTCCTGGCGGTCATGTCACGGTACACGACACCGGCGGCTATGACCTGTCCATCCGGACCCTTGATGGGCGAGATCACCGACTCGCTGTAAACCATCCGATCCCCAACCGGCACATTATCTTCAACCCTGAAGGAGCGCCCCTCCTTAAAAGCACGATCCACTCGGCTCATCCACAATTGCATGAAATCGGGAAGATGGCCCAAGCCCTCGCGGATGTTCTTCCCGATGACTTTATCTCGTGTGGTACCCACATGATCGACAGCCGCCTGGTTCGCATAGAGATAGTTGTAGCCCTTGTCCCAGACCAAAATGCAATCCGACGTGGATTCCACGATGGAGCGGAATAGCTCTTCGCTCTCCCGCAGAGACTTCTCAATCCGTTTGCGTTCTATTTCCGCTGCCGCTCGGGCCGCAAAACTGCTCAGCAACGAGAAAGCCCGGGGGCTCATGGTCATCGGGCGGTCGTCAATGACGGACAGAGTCCCAATAACGTTGCCCATGGAATCTCGCAAAGGTACGCCCCAATAACTTTCTGCCTTCATATCGGCCAGCATCCGGCTGTGTGGGAATAGCCCCTGGATATTGCCGGGATAAAAACAGGGGCCTTGCTGGGCTACGTTCTCACAGGGTGTTCCTTCGAGTGTATACTTGAAATTCTCACCCAATTCTCCGCTATTCCAAACCGCGAGCGTATGGGCGGTGTTCAAGTCGTCCGGATCGATCCGGGCAATCAAGGCGTAGCGGCTTTCCTGCAAAGCCGCCAGGCGACGGACCAGAAAAGGGAAAACATCCTCTCCCAAAGCGAGGCCGGTTTCAGCTAAAGATCGAAGCGCTTCCTCCATTCTTTTACGCTCCGTGATGTCCTCCGTGACAAAGAGTAGATGCTTCTCCCCTTTCAATATGAGCCTGCGAACAGACAGAGAGGCCAGGATGAAGCTGCCATCCTTGCGACGAAGCCGGACTTCACGGCTCTTCACCGGCTCACTCCGCCCGAGTGCTTCGACAATCTCTTGTCGATCCCGGAGATCGACCCAGAGGTTCACCCCCAGCGCGCTCTTTCCGATTGCTTCCTCGCGGGTGTAACCGAACATGTCGAGGGCCATCTGGTTGACATCGAGCCAGACTCCATCATCCTGTCTGCTGATGGCTATGGCATTCGGACTGGCCATGAAAGCAGCCTGGAAACGTTCCTCGCTATCCAGCAGTGCCGTCTGAGCTCTTTTTCGGTCTGTGATATCCAAGTGCGTGGAAATGCTATAGAGGGGAGTGCCTTCACGATCAAAAACCACATCGGCGTTCAGCAGCACATCGATGAGCTCACCTTGCTTTGTGATGATCTGCAATTCCTCGTTGTTGAGCTTCTTTTCTTCTTTCCACCTTTGAAGAAGCTTCTTTGCCCTTTCTTGGCAAGCGGGTGCGTAAACAGTGGTAATGAGCGGCTTTCCAATGAGCTCCTCCTTGCTGTCGTATCCAAGCGTTCTCAGCACCAAGTTGTTGCAATCCGCTATGTTCCCATTAAAGTCGATGTTGTATGCAAGCAGCGGGAGGTTTTCAAAATACTCTCTCAGTTTGAAATGCTCGTGATCGAGGTCATCTTCCAGCTTCTTTCGCTCGGTAATGTCGTGAGCGATAATGCATGTCCGTTCATTTCCTCGACTGTCATTGAAAACCGCGGACGACAGCTCAACCGGAAATACGGTCCCATCTTTCCTCTTATAATTCAGCTCTCCCCTGAATTTTCCGGTCAGCGCGCGCTCCTTCAAAGCTACAAGAAGTCTGGGATCGTTCAAGTCAACGATGCCGTCTCTTCCCGCGGATACTAATTCCGACTCGGACATCCCCAGCATGTCGCAGGCTGCCTGATTAGCCGCGAAGATGCTCCCGTCCTGAGCCGTCAACAGTACCGCATCCATGCAATTGTCAAATAATACACGGTATTTTTCCTCGCCTTCCCGCCGAGCCCCTTCGGCCTGTTTGGCCTTGGCGATATCATGCAAGATGCAAAAGGCTTGCTCGAATTGCCCATGTTGATCCGGTACGACGCTTCCATCAACGTGCACCGGGATCGTTGCCCCTGTGCGGTGCGCCATTCGGAGGTCAACGTGCAGGTTGCCGGTCGTTTTAAAGCGCAAAAATTGCTGTTCAAAAAGGACTGCCTCGCCTGGCGCGAGAAAACCACCGAGCCAGCGACCGACCACTTCAGTGCGCGAGTATCCCAGCAGATCGAGCCAGGCCTGATTAACGTCAATCAAGCACCCCTGTGCATCTAATGACTGGCAGGCCAAAGGTGCTCGTTCGAAGAGATGCCTGAAATACGCCTCGCTCTTCCGTAGCGCCTCAACGGTTCGACTTAGCTCTGATTGAGCCCGTTCCAACTCCCGAGCTCTTTCTTCCAATTCTTCATACGAGGGCTTCTTAGACATTGCGGTGTCTCAAATTCAAAAACTCCGTTTGCCGGGAAAATCTGGCTCTTGCTTTTCTGGCTCATGCCATCAGTCAAGAACACAGGATGCCATGCCTCCGAATTCACCAATTCGGCTCAAAAGTATATGTTCAAATCTTCGTATATGCCAGACTGATCTTCGTCGCGCTTTTCCAAGTCACGTTCGTGCGTTTCGACGGATGGATCGATCAAAACGCGCCAGGCTTTCTAATGGGTCATAAAGAAATAACCTAGAGCGGAAACGTACTCCTCGTTCCCACGCTCTGCGTGGGAACGACAACCGGATGCTCCAGCGTTCAGGCCTGAGGCTATCATCCTGAGCGAAGACGCGGGAGCGTCCCAAGTACGTTCCCACGCAGAGCGCGGGAACGAGGTGTTCTGGCTTGTTCTAGGTTATTTCTGGATGAGCCCTAAGTAGACGCGCATGGTCGAAGGCCGGAATCCAGGTTCTTGAAGGCTTCCCGGACCCCGGCTTTCGTCGGGGTGAAAGGAGGGAAAATCTTATTTGACACGCTCTCAGAGCCTGTTTGGCAATTCACATATGAGAGCATGCCTCTCGTAGTCTAGCCCCTTGTGGGCGTTCTGCGCGGGGATTGAGTTGATTCCCGCAGAACGCCCACAAGGGGCTAGACTACGGCAGATCGGTCCGGTACCTTGCTGCATCTGTCCCTCGACCCCTTTCGAGCGGTAATTCCCAAACACGTTCTCAGACAGACGGATCACGGCGCGCCGGTGTGGCACTCGCTGCACAGCGTTCCCTCGGAGATTTCCCCGCCCGGGTGCTCGAATTCCAATCCTGCGAGATCGACCGCGTTGGACGCCGGCTCATGGCCTTGCGAGAGAATGGTGTGACAAGCGTTGCACTCCTTGGAAATCACATGGCTGTCTTTGGTGAAGTGGGAGCCGTCGTGGCAGCGGAAGCAGCCGGGCCACATACGGTGCCCGATATTGTCGGGACGCTCCTTCCAGCTCGTTTTCATTTCCGGGAAGAAGTTGTTGCGATAGATTTCCTGTGTTTCGGCAACGGCCTGCCGGACCTTCTGTGGATACTCAAAATCGGAGTATTCCTTCTGAAGAGTCTCGGCAACTTGACGTATCCCCTCATCCTGCGACGGGGCAGCGATGCTCCCCACCAGGGCCTTGGCCGCCTTCATTTTTATGTCCGGAATGGAGGGGTCGATGCGATTCAGCCAGAGGGCGATATCCAACGCCTGGTCGGGGGACTGGAAAATGTGGGTGGGACGGTTGTGGCAGTCAATGCAATCCAGGACCCGGATGGAATCGGCCTTTTCCTCGGGCTTCAACTTGTTGCCCTCCGATTCATAGACGGCGACGCGGCCTTCGCTCCGATTGGTGATGCGCACCCAAGGAATGGTCTGGCGGGAATCGTCGGCGGGGATGTACTCGATTTTGTTGGCCACGATCATATGCCAGTGAATGCCTCCCACCGGTCCATGGATGGGATTGGCCCCTCCGACCTTGATCAGCATGCGTATGGACCACGGGGTGTTTGCCTCATCGGTCGCGTGATGCTTATGAAACAATTCCGTGGCGCCATGGAATTTCTCCGGCCAATGGCACTCTTCGCAGGTCTCCCGCGCGGGCCGCAGGTTCTTCACGGGCACGGGAATGGGCCGAGGGAACGAATTGGTGGCCACCGCGTAGACCTGGTACATGCCCGAGAACTTGGAGCGCACGAACCACGAGGCCCCGGGGCCGATATGGCACTCCGTGCACCGCACTCGGGCATGGGGCGAGTTTTGGTAGGTGGTGTATTCCGGTTGCATCACGGTGTGGCAGAGTGCCCCGCAAAACTGAACGGATTCCGTCACCTGGTAGGAGCGATAGCTGCCGAACGCCGTGAAGAGCAAAAGTAGAACGGCGCCCGCCGAAACCATGATCAGGTTGCGCCTGTGCTGGGGATTGTTCAAGTCGATGAGGGGAAGCGCGGGGCACTCGGCGGGGGTCGCCTTCTTCCGCAGGCGCCGGTCGTACCAGATCCCGGCCCCCATCAGCATGAGGCCTCCCCAGATGAATCCCGGCAGAACCAGGTAGGTCAAAACGCCCAGGTATGGATGACTGAAACCGGCGAAGAAGTCGAAGGCAATCATGCACAGCACGGCAACCAGGCCGCCGGTGGTCAGGACAACCCCGAGGATACCGATCCAATTCCGAAACAGAGCCGATCCCTTCCCGGGACACTGATTCCCTTTCTCCTTCATGTCGCCCCCCAATGGGAAGACAGGACGAGGGAAGCGAGCAAGGCGAGCATCCAGGTGCCACTCCCACTCCGTATCCTGGCTTCTTGTTCATGTGATCAACGCACTTTGTCAACCGGACGGAACCGCCAAGATTCACCCGCGGGCAAAACACCGGCTTTCACGGTGTGGCTGCTCGGCATCGTCTCTGGCGCGTGCGTAAAACCATAATCATCGGGGAGTTGATAAGCAAAGCGGCTTAGCCTTTTTCGTCGATGTTCGGCATACTCGTATCACGTTTCCCGCCTTGCGCGGCGAAGCCGGTGCGCAGAAGGGATTCCCTGCTGATCATTCCTTTGAACTTGTCTTGGGCGTCGAGTACCGGCAGCCTTTTGATCGCCCGTTCCAACATGAGCCGTATGGCCGCCTCCACGGGAGTGTCCTCCCGAACCGTCACGATGCCCGTGTTCATGACCTCCGCCGCCGTTGTCGTCCGCAGGTGGTCACTGAGCTCCTTGTGCTTTCGACCGCGCTCAGTGAAGGGGAGCCAGCCCGCGAAATAGTCCCAGATTCCTGGGTGGCGCCCGGAAAAGGCGGCCAGCAGGTCCCGGTCCGAAATGAGCCCCAGGAAATATCCTTCGCCGTCCACGACGCAAGCCCTCTGTAAGTCGTTGCAGGCTATGAGGCGCATCACTTCCTCCACCGGAGTGTCGGGAAGCACCGTGGTGGTGTCCCGGCGCATGATGTCGGAAACAAAGCGCAGGTCCGTCACGACGATGCTCCGCTCCTTGAAGGAATTCCAGTCCGGGCACTC
>Ga0351859_1180_pt1 | contig 11824 bp, 6 predicted proteins | sample BONcelFGM3001D11_FD_206789 | JGI IMG/M metagenome (GOLD analysis project Ga0351859, IMG submission 206789) | Enriched cells from coal bed in the Powder River Basin, Montana, United States - BONCAT cells FGM rep2 HSBNCT.FGM.300.1.D11 ... | reverse complement strand
CCGATTCCCTGCGAAGAATCCTGTCCGGTAAAAGCAATTTCGCAGAATTCAGAGGGGATTGAGCAGATTGATTACGAAAAATGCATCCATTGCGGACGCTGCATGGTGGCTTGTCCGTTTGGTGCAATCATGTATAAATCGCAACTTATCAGTATTCTTCACAAAATGTCGAAAGCTGATAAGCCGGTGGTTGCAATGCTGGCTCCCGCAGTTTGCGGACAATTCAGAGCAAGTTACGGGCAGTTGGTCACCGCTGTGAAGAAGCTTGGCTTTGCAGATGTTTTTGAAGTGGCGCAAGGTGCTGAGCTCACCGCAAGGCATGAAGCTGAAGAGCTTGGGCATATTTTGGAATCAGGCAAGCAGTTTTTGACTACCTCTTGCTGCCCGGCCTGGGTTGAGTTAACTGATAAACATCTCACGCAGCTAAAGCCATTTGTGTCGGAAACCTGGTCGCCAATGCGTTACACAGCCGCACTTATTCGGGAGAAATATCCGGATGCTGCAGTAGTTTTTATCGGTCCCTGTGTTGCAAAGCAGGCTGAGGCGCTTAAATATCCGGGAGTGGATTATGTAATGACCTTTGAAGAACTTGGCTCACTGATGATTGCCAAAGGTGTTGATCTTCAGGTTTTTGAAACTGAAGAAGAAGGAATTGTTTATCCTGAGCGGCGATTTGCTGTCAGCTCGGGTGTGCTAAACTCAGTGGCTGCTTATTACACCGGAGAACAAATAAAACCGCTGGTGATAAGCGGGCTTCACAAAAAAAATATGGCGGTTTTGCGCCGGCTTGCATCGGGGAAGCACGATTGGAATATGATTGAAGTAATGGCTTGTGACGGTGGATGCCTTGCCGGACCCGGCGGGGTTAGCTCGCCCGATGTGGCCCGTAAGCTTTTTAATGCACAGTCGGGTGTTCAAACCGAAATGCCCGCACAATAAAGTATTGTCCTAAGCTGTGAAGTAATTGAATGGATAACAATTGAACAAAACAAGATAAAAATCAAAATAAAACCAAAATAAATGAAAGTCGCTGAAAAACTGGCCTTATTAAAGGCAAAACGTTTAAAGGTTGCTGAAATGGGCGGCAAAGACCGCGTTCAGAAACAACACGAAAAAGGAAAGCTCTCGGCTAGAGAAAGAATTGAATTGCTGTTTGATGAAAACAGTTTCAGAGAGCTCGATACTTTTGTTTCGCACCGTTCAACCAATTTCGGGATGGCGCAGGTAGAAATAGAATCTGATGGAGTTATTACCGGCCATGGTCTGGTGAATGGTCGCCCGGTTTTTGCTTTTTCACAGGATTTTACATCCATGGGTGGATCACTTGGTGAAATGCACGCAGCCAAAATCTGCAAGATTATGGATCTGGCGCTTAAATCAGGAACACCGGTGGTGGGCTTGAATGATTCAGGGGGAGCCCGCGTTGAAGAAGGTGTTGATGCATTGAAAGGTTATGGCGAGATCTTCTTCCGTAACTCCCGTGCATCAGGCGTTATCCCGCAGATTTCTGCCATAATGGGACCTTGTGCCGGTGGTGCAGTGTATTCTCCGGCAATGACCGACTTTGTTTTTATGGTGAAGAAAACGAGTCATATGTTCATTACAAGTCCTTATGTTATCAAAACCGTTACCGGCGAAGATACCAGCTTTGAGGAACTTGGAGGTGCAATGGTTCACAATACAAAGAGTGGCAATGCTCATTTTGCCTGCGAAAATGATGAAGATACGATTGAGCAGATCCGCTACCTGCTTGAATATCTGCCTGATAACAATATGGAGCGCACTCCAAAGGTAGATATGGGCGACGATGCCACACGTTTATGTCCGGAGCTTGATACCATTATTCCCGATGATCCGCGAACACCCTATGATATGAAAGTCATCATCAGAGAGGTGGTTGACAGCGGCGATTTTTTTGAAATTCACGAGCATTTTGCCGAAAACTGTATAGTTGGCTTTGCCCGATTGAATAACCGCTCGGTAGGAATTATAGGCAATCAGCCCATGGTTTCAGCCGGTTGTCTTGATATTGATGCTTCCGACAAAATCAGTCGTTTTATCAGAACCTGCGATGCTTTTAATATTCCAATCATCACTTTTGTGGATGTTCCGGGGTATTTGCCGGGCGTTCATCAGGAGTGGGCAGGGATTATCCGTCACGGAGCCAAACTGCTCTGGAGTTATTCCGAAGCAACAGTTCCCAAGTTTACGGTGGTAATCCGAAAAGATTACGGTGGATCATATGTTGCCATGAGCTCCAAACATCTGGGCGCTGATATGGTGTTTGCCTGGCCAACTGCCGAAATTGCAGTAATGGGTGCCAAAGGTGCTGTTGAAGTTCTTTCGGGATACCGCAAAGAAATAAAGGAAGCCGATGACAAAGCCGCAAAAACTCAGGAGAAAATAAAAGAATACGAGGATGCATTTAATGTCCCTTACATCGCCGCACAGCGTGGATATATCGATGAAGTAATTCTGCCCTGCGAAACCCGGCAAAGATTGATTGATGCCATGGAAATTATGGCTTCGAAAAGTGAAATTTTACCTCCAAAAAAACATGGTAACATACCTCAATAACAGCACTATGACCTCAAGACAAAAAAAAATGAAGGCCGCTGCAATCGCGGTAAGCTATTGTTTCCTGAATAACGCGGAAGAAACTCCGTACATCTCTGACACCGAATGGCGGCAGCTGGGCAACAAAATAGCAATGAATGGACGTGAGCTCATTCAACGAAAGGGAGGCGACTTCCGGATTTCAAAGTAATAACCAGATTTTTAAAAAGAAACAATCATGCAATTCGATAAACACGGGGCTCTTGAAATGGCCTCAATGAACTACGAGGTTAACAGACCTGTAGCTGCAAACCCTATAAAAATTCAGGATCTCAGCTTCCGCGATGGGCATCAGTCACTTTTTGCAACGCGCGGCCGTACCGAAGATATGTTACCCATGGCGCAGCTGATGGACGAAGTTGGCTTTCATGCCATTGAAACATGGGGCGGTGCTACTTTCGATACCATGCACCGTTACCTGAACGAAGATCCATGGGAGCGCCTCAGAACCCTGAAAAAGCATATGCCAAAAACCCCTTTCTTTATGCTTTTGCGCGGACAGAATGTGGTGGGCTACAGAAATTATGCCGATGATGTGGTCGAAAGTTTTGTACAAAGAGCCTGCGACAACGGAATGGATATTTTTCGCTGCTTCGATGCGCTGAACGATTACCGAAACTTCGAAACTGCTGCAAAAGTGGTGAAAAGAAACAATCGTCATTTTCAGGGAACCATTTGCTACACCTTAACTGAGCCCCGCATGGGCGGTGAGATTTATAACATCGATTATTATCTCAATAAAGCCAGAGAGCTTGTAGAGTTCGGAGTGGATTCCATCTGTATCAAAGATATGGCCGGACTTGTAGCTCCCTACGATATTTATAATCTGGTGGTTGAACTTAAAAAGATCACAAATATTCCCATCAATCTTCACACCCATTTTACTTCAGGAATGGGCGATCTGGCCATTTTCAAAGCCATTGAGGCCGGTGTGGATATTGTAGATACATGTATGTCGCCTTATGCTTACCGGACTTCACATGCCGCCATTGAACCGCTGGTGATTTCCCTGTTGGGAACCAATCGCGATACCGGTTTCGACATCAAAAAACTGAGCAAAATCAGCGAAATGATGGAGGAAGTGATTCCAAAATACAAGCATCTGGCCAACAATCCGAAATATTCCATCATCGATACCGATGTGATAATGCATCAAACGCCGGGCGGAATGCTTTCAAATCTGGTAAATCAGCTGAAGCAGATGAATGCCCTCGACAGGCTTGATGAAGTTTTCAGGATGTTGCCCAAAGTCCGTAAAGACCTGGGTCAGATTCCTTTGGTTACGCCAACCAGTCAGATTGTTGGTGTGCAGACGGTCAACAATGTGCTTTTTGATTCTTACGAAGGTGAATATTCAAAAATCACCGAACAGGTAAGAGACCTATGCTACGGTTTGTATGGTAAAACCACCATGCCGATCAATGAGGAGCTGAGGAAAAAGGCGCTGAAAGATTATCCACGCGGTGAGCAACACATTGAATGCCGTCCGGGAAGTGTGCTTGAACCTGAAATGAAACAGGTTGCTGAAGATGCCAAAGGTCTGGCAAAAGACATTGACGATGAACTGATTGTGGCGCTGTATCCTGTAACCGGAAAGCGTTTCCTGAAATGGAAATATGGTCTCGAAGAAGTACCTGCCGATGCAATTCCAAAAACGCTTGAAGATGTCAGACGTGAAGACGAACTGGTAGCGAAAGCATTATCAGGAGAGCTCACCGCTAAAAAAGATTGCAGCGGACAGTTTGAAATGGAAGTGTTTGTGGATGGTGAAAAGTTCAATGTTTCCATACCCAACAGCAAATCGAATGGCATTCGTTCAAATCGGAAAAAGACTGAAATCGCAAAAACCAAAGAAGTTTCGGCTGGAGCAATGCTTGCGCCGATACCGGGAATGTTGGTTGAATATCGCAAGAATAACGGCGACGAAGTTAAAGCTGGCGAAACCGTTGTGGTAATCGAAGCCATGAAAATGATGAATAATTTCAAAGCACAGGTTGATGGCATTATAAGTGAGATCAATTTTAAAACGGGCGATTCAGTAGCCAAAAACGATGTGCTTTTCGTGGTACAACCCAAAGCTTAATTAAAACTGGCTGATTCATTATTTTTCTTGCACAAAACCAGCATTATTTGAGTGAAAGAGGCGGGATTTATTCTGCCTCTTTTTGTTTTCTGATGTCATTTTTCAATCCAAAATTCAGAAACCGGAAAAAGGATAATTTTCCCTTCCAAACACTACCTTTGCAGTCAAAAACTACAAATTCAATGATAGACTTACGCAGCGATACTGTTACCCGTCCCACTTCTGCAATGCTTGAAGCCATGTTTTCGGCCAAGGTGGGCGATGATGTTTTTGGTGAAGATCCCACAGTTACAGCTCTTGAACAAAAAACTGCTGCTCTGTTCGGAAAGCAGGCCGGGCTTTTCTGTCCGTCAGGCACCATGACCAATCAGATTGCTGCAAGGGTTCATGCTCAGCCGGGCGAAGAAGTCATTCTGCACAAGCTTTCACACCTTTATTATTATGAAGGTGGCGGATTGATGAGCAATTCAGGCTTGTCGGTTGCACTGCTGGAAGGTGATAGGGGAATGATCACCGCTCAGGATGTAATGGATCATATCAACCCCGATGATCTGCACCGCCCGCGAACTACCATGGTTGAAGTAGAAAATACCATGAACAAAGGTGGAGGAGCGGTTTATAGCAATAACGTGCTTGCAGAAATAGGGGAGGTGTGCCGCAAAAACGGACTGAAGTATCACCTTGATGGCGCGCGGATTTTCAATGCGCTGGCTGTTACTGGACAATCTCCCGAAGATTGCGGAGCAATGTTTGACAGTATTTCGGTTTGTTTATCCAAAGGACTTGGCGCTCCGGTGGGCTCATTACTGCTTGGCGATAATGAGTTTATCAGAAAGGCACGCCGTGTGCGAAAAGTTTTTGGCGGAGGAATGCGTCAGGCCGGTTATCTGGCAGCAGCCGGAATTTATGCACTTGATTTTCATGTGGAAAGATTAAAAGAAGATCACAGAAGGGCAAAATTGCTGGGCGATATGTTGTCAGAACTGAGTTGGGTTGAAAAAGTTATGCCGGTTGATACAAACATTGTCATTTTCAGGGTAGCAGCTCCGCTTACCGCCGCCGAAGTGGTGAGTCGTATTGCTGAGTCTGGTTTCAGAGCCATCGCGTTCGACAAGCAATCCATCCGCTTTGTCACGCATCTTGATTTTACAGATGAAATGCTGAACCAGGCAATGGAAATATTGCGGGATGTTTTCCGGCATTAAACGGGCTTTTGGACAGGTTTTTCCTCCTTTTCATGATTATTTTCCTATTAATCAATCAATTATTCGGCAATACCGTTTCATGCATTGTTATTGAAAGCAATTATCTGCTATGACATTAACAGGATCAATTCTATAAATGATTGTTTGTTAGTGCATTACAGATTCAGCCATATTTTAGCCTGACCGACTACGATATTAAACTAACTTTGTAGAACTCTCATCGGTTTAAAATTCCTGAATACATGCAGATTAAAAATCTTCGTCTTTTAAAAAAAGCGCTAAAATATCTGGCTCTGCTAATATCTTCAGTTTTGCTGATGGCTGTATTGTTTTTCTTAATGGTTTATTTTGGAATTTTCGGTGCATTGCCCGATAAAACTGCATTGGCGGAGATCAGAAATGAGGAGGCTTCGTTGGTTTATTCAGCGGATGATATCATAATTGGTAAATTCTTTGCTGAGAATAGAACCAACATAAGTCAGGACGAAATTCCTGAGCATCTTAAATACGCTTTGATTGCAACCGAGGATAAGCGTTTTTTTACGCACCGTGGGTATGATCTGAAAAGCTATTTCCGCGTATTTTTTAAAAGCATTTTGTTCGGAAACAACAAAGGCGGCGGCAGTACCCTTACTCAGCAGTTAATCAAGAATCTCTATGGTCGGAGTACTTTTGGATTTTTGACAACACCCGTCAATAAAGTCAGAGAAATAATCCTCGCTGCACGTATTGAGAAGGTTTATACCAAGGAAGAAATTATATTACTTTACCTCAATTCAGTGCCTTTCGGCGAAGATGTATATGGTGTTGAAACTGCAGCCCGGCGGTATTTTAATAAGTCAGCCAGTGAATTGAAAACTGAGGAATCGGCTGTGTTGATTGGTTCACTGAAAGCCAGTACCCATTTTAATCCGAAGAGAAATCCTGAAAATGCAATCGCACGGCGAAACCTGGTCTTACGGCTGATGGAAGATCAGCAGTTTTTATTGCCCGATATTGCCGATAGCCTGAAAAAACTGCCTTTGATACTCGACTATGCAAACATCAGCATAAGTTCTCCTGCGGGTTATTTCGTTTATCAGGTCAGAAAGAAAGCGCTGGAACTGCTTGAAGATTTGAGAGTCAGCAGTGGGAAGGAATATAACCTGAATAAAGATGGGCTCAGGGTTTACACTACCCTCGATATGAAGATTCAGAGAATGGCTGATTCTGCGGTGAAAATCCATATGAAGAATATGCAGAAATTGCTCGATAAGGAACTCGACAGCCGGAAAATTAAGAAACAATGGTATGACAAACAGAGGAGTCAGTCGGCCACATTTGAGCAGGATAAGCAGAAAAGAGATATGGAGGTTTTTGAATGGGAAGGTTTTCAGTCAAAAAACATAAGCAGGCTTGATAGTCTCTGGCATTATTACAGTATGCTGAATGCTGCGGTGTTGATCACCAATCCGAAAAACGGTGCGGTAATCTCCTGGATAGGTGGCAATCATTTCAGAACACTCCCTTTTGATATGGTTCTGTCGCATCGGCAAATTGCTTCGGCTTTTAAGCCTTTTGTGTATGCAACTGCAATTGAATCAGGTATTGAGGCTTGTGAGTATCTCGAAAATGAGGTGAAAAGTTATCCTCAATACAAAGGTTGGGAACCAAAGAATGCCGATCATTCCTCAACGCCCGACAGCTCCGTGGCTTTATGGTATGCTCTTGCCCATTCAATGAATCTTCCAACGATAGATTTATACTTTAAAGCAGGCAGGGAAAGCATCATCAATACCTGCAATAAACTGGACTTCCCGAATATAGTTGACGATGCCCCATCCATTGCAATCGGCACGCTGGATTTATCTCTTTTTGAGATAGTAAGGGCTTATGGTGCTTTTGCGAATCAGGGAGATGTTAACGATCTGGTAATGATTGAAAAAATTACAGATGCACAGGGCAATCTGTTGTATGTCAATAATTCAGATGCTTCAGCCAGGGTTTTCAGCAAGGAGACAAGTCAGCAGATTACAGCCATTCTGCAACAGGTTATCAACCAGGGAACGGGGTCAAAAATGCGCAGTCAATATGGAATCCGTGCCGAAGTTGCCGGGAAAACCGGAACTGCACAAAATTATTCTGATGCATGGTTTATTGCCTACACACCTGATCTGGTGGTTGGAACATGGGTGGGAGCCCGCACGCCTGATGTTCATTTTTTCAGTGCAAAAGGATCCGGATCATCGCTGGCTTTGCCGATTGTCGCTCAGGTTATCAGCGGAATTGAAAAAGATGCTCAGCTGAAAAGACAATATCTTACCCCGTTTCGGTTTTCTGCTGATGTGTACACTTTTATGCAATGTGATCCATATCGACAGAAGGGTGTCAAAGGTTTTTTTGACAGATTGTTTGAACGGAAGAACGATCAGAAGTCTGACAGGCAGACTCCGGAAGGTAGAGAAAAGAGAAAGCCTAAAGAAGACTCTTTCCTGAAAAAGCTTTTCAAAAAGAAAAAGTAATCTGATCAATTGTTTTCACAAGTATTCGAACTGACAGGCAGGGAAAAACAGAAGTTTGGTAAACTTCTGTTTTTATTAACGGGTTGTGCCATTTTAAACATGTCCTATCATTTGGTGTTAATATTGTAAACTCAACCCAATTGCAGTGCCACATGAAACTTTTGAACAAGATACTTTTTTCTTCCATTTTCTTAATGATACTTCCATTCCTCGCATGGGCGCAATCGCATCCCCTGCTTCAGGATTTCTCAGGATTTCAGCAGGGAGAAAGTGTATTTCTGCGCTGGACATTCCGCAGCGGAAGTCTTTGCGAAGGCACCCGGATCGAACGTTCTCAGGATGGAATGATTTTTACTGAGATAGGTGAGATTCCCGGTATTTGCGGTAGTCCGGAAGTTGCATTTACCTATACTTTTACCGATAGTACTCCGCTGTCCTATGCCAGCAATATTTATCGCCTCGAGCTGGGAAACACTGGTTTTACCACCAATTTACAAGTGGAATATATTGCTGTCGGCGACGAAGGTTATTCTCTGCTATCCACTGGAAATGAAGTGGAGTTGCTTATTGCAAATCCACCGGCACGAAACGGAGTCGCTCAGGTTTTTGACATTTCAGGAAGTCTGGTTTCAGAGTTCAGCTTCAATAACCGGCGCTTTCTGCTGACAGAGAAAATATTCCGCAGCGGAGTCTATATTTTCAGACTCAGGTATGAAAACAATGCTGTGGTTTCCGGGAAATTCGTCAGGCTTTAAATTAGCCTTCAGGAATGAAAATGAATCCTTCCGGGATTTTGAGTCACCGGAAGGTTTTGGTTTTTTAAAAAGCCGATTCGAACTCCTCGTCAAATCTTTTATTTACGATATCGCATCCATGCAGAAACATCGGATTATAGTTATCTTCAAAGGTAATTCTGAACTGAAGTTTACTGCTTGTGCAATACTTGGGTAGGAGCGAAGCTATTTCGAACATAACATCATCCACGCTTTCAATTGAACCCAGTCCCAGACCTGAAAGAATTGTGTTGGTTTGCTGCCATGCATCGAATTTGAGTGGCGAAGTCTTGATTTTATCAACCTTTTGAATCACCTTTTGCGAATTTGTATATGTTCCGCCAGTTTCCCAGGGAAGTGAAGCTGGCATTATAAGATCGGCCATCTTCGCGGTTTCGGTCATAAAATATTCCTGAACCATGGTGAAACCTGAATTTTCAAACCATAATTTCACTTCTTCCGGTCGAATGGCACAACCTACAGGATCTTCACCGAAAACAAACAATTTTTTGTAGTTGCCATCGCGCATGTGATGAAGGGTGCAGCCTTGCCATGCGGGCAGTTCGCCACAATTCCAGATGTGCTCGAATGTTTGCCTGAGAATCGGATCCTGCCAGTCACAAGCACCTGGGCCGAGATTTGTCATGACGCCCATGTCGTGTAAGCCGTGGCTGTTGTTCTTTTCCTTCAGCAGCATAAGTCCTGCACCGGTTTTGCCGTGTTTGCCGGTAATGCAGGCCAGATTGAAGATTTCAGCACAGGTACGGCCCGAGAGTTCCTTTTCAGAGAAGGCAATGACCGCAGCTTTTTCGTTGTTGTAATCAATGGCAAACTGAATAATGGTTTCCTCGCGGTCAACGCCGGATGCTTTTACCAGGTCATCAAAAGATTCGCTGAGCGCCTGATCTTTGTATTCGCCGAAGTTATCGATCAGATCACGGATAAACAAACCATTCTCAAGTTTATGCGACAGCAGGTAATGATTTACAGCTTTCACAAAATGATAGTAGGATTTTATCCTGATGATTCTGTCGGCTTTGTGTTCTGACGAACTTTCACTCAAAGTGGTGATAAGCTCAACAGGAATGCCTTTCATTTTCTGATTGTTCCAGATCATAAAACCGGCCACGGCATTGTCGCGGCTGACTTCAGCGCCCAACAGAATAACGCGGCTCGATTCGGTAAGCTCAGGAAACGGCAGATTGGCTTTCGATAATTTGGTGTAATTGCTGCCTCTTCCCAGATAATGGAAACTGCCGATATTGTTGGTTTTGGCGCCTGCTCTTGCAAGTTTCTGAACAAGAAATTGCTCTTCGTTGGTTAGCCTGGCTCCTGCAAAAAATGAAATTTCCTCAGGTTTTGATGTTTTGATTTCTTTGTCAAGGATAGCTAATGCTTCTTCCCAGCTGATGGGTTCATGTTTGCCGTTTTTCTTGAGCATCGGACTAGTGATCCTGCTCTTGTCATTCAGGTATTGATATCCGAATTTCCCGTAACGGCAGATGTTCCCATCGTCATTTATCAGCCCTTCAGCACCTTTAACTTCCATCACAAAACCATTGCGGTGGTGAATTTCGAGATTGCAACCCACTGAGCAATAGTTGCATATGGTCTGGAAACTTTCGGTTACAATCGGCCCTGGTTTGAATAGTTTGTTTTCGGTAAGCGCACCTGTCGGACAGGTTGAAAGGCAAAGTCCGCACGATTCGCATTTTGTATCGCTCAGCGAATTGCCCATGCTGGGCGCTACAAATGTATCGTAACCGCGGTTTACAAGACCAAGTGCATTGGCTCCGACAACTTCACGACAGATTCTTACACAACGGGCGCAAAGAATACATTTGTTGTTGTCGATCTCGATATACGGATGCCTGAAGTCAACATCATATTCATGGTGCTCGCCCTCAAAGTGTTTTTGTTCGGCACCGTACTCGGTCGAATATTTTTTCAGATCACAATCAAAGTAAGCCGTGCATCCACATTCGAGACAGCGCGCTGCTTCGGTTTTTGCAACTTCTTCATTGGCATAACCCAACTCAACTTCATTAAAATTGAACCGCTTTTCAGGATCCAGTACCGGCATTTCCTTTCGCAGCTGACTGGCAAATTTTCCCTCAAGGTCAGTGGGTTTTTGCTCCCTGAAATTGTCTTTTTTGCTGATAAACTCTTTTATAGCCGGTTTAATTGGCTGATTTGTAAGGAATTGATGACAACTCAATGCTGCAACTTTGGCCTGAGCAATGGCCTGAATCAACGTTGCAGGACCAGTAACACCATCACCGGCAGCGAACATCGAAGGAATTCCGGTTTGCAGCGTGTTTTTGTCTGCATCCAGATCGCCCCATTTATTTACAACCAGCTGGCCATCGGTTTCGTTGGAATTGATGTCATTGAGAAAATGCACATCGGTTTTTTGCCCGATAGCGGCAAGGGCAATGTCAACATCAATTTCAAATTCGCTGTCAGGAACCGGAACCGGCCTGCGCCTGCCGGAAGCATCGGGCTCACCAAGTTCCATGCGCATGCAAATCATTCCTTTGATATGCCCGTGCTCATTCTTTTTCACTTTTAGCGGCAGCGTAAGGAACATATATTCCACACCTTCGAGCTTCGATTCGTGAATTTCGATGGGATTGGCAGGCATTT
>Ga0351859_1179_pt1 | contig 11830 bp, 10 predicted proteins | sample BONcelFGM3001D11_FD_206789 | JGI IMG/M metagenome (GOLD analysis project Ga0351859, IMG submission 206789) | Enriched cells from coal bed in the Powder River Basin, Montana, United States - BONCAT cells FGM rep2 HSBNCT.FGM.300.1.D11 ... | reverse complement strand
TTCACACTCATCGAGTTGCTCGTCGTCATGGCCATCATTGCCATCCTGGCGGCCTTGGTACTGAGCTCTGCTGGTTTTATTCAGAAAAAGGGAGCGACATCACGCGCCTCGGCAGAAATAGCGGCTCTCAGCGCGGCTCTTGAGAGTTACAAATCGGACATGGGGGACTATCCCCGTGTCAGCAACAGTGGTGTGGCGTCCAATTCGCTCTACGGAGCACTCTCCCCTGGTAGTGGCAAAGTGTACTTCGAGTTTCCAAAAGGTATGACCAATTCAACGGGTATTGTTGATCCCTTCGGCACCCTGTACGGATATACCTACCCGGGAAGTACGAACCGTAGTGGCTCGAATTTCTTCGATCTCTGGTCCATGGCGGGAACCACCGCGACCAATCCCACGAACGAGCCCAAGTGGATCAAGAATTGGTAAGTTTTGGCTCCAGCTTTTCACAAAAAAACTTTTCACAAAAAATGCCAGCACGCTCACCGTGCTGGCATTTTTTGCTTTAGGATTTAAGCAAGGGGTTACTGCCGACGCTCGCGGATGGAGGCGAGGATATCTTCCACGACCTCTGCGCGTGGTTTGGCTCCGATGTTGCCCTTTCCGTGCAGGCGCACGCTCAGGGTCCCTGCTTCCAAATCCCGACGTCCAAGCACCAGCATGGTGTGAACCTTGACCTGCTCTGCACGGAGGACCTTGCCATTGATCTTGTCAGAGGACAGATCGATCCCGACCCGCACCCCGGCGGCTTGAAGTTCTGCCTGAAGCGCTTTGGCGCTTTCGATGAGTGGCTCTTCGTCGCCCAAGGGAAGGATGCGTACCTGTTCCGGTGCCAGCCAAAGAGGGAAGTTGCCGGCAAAATGCTCGATCAGGACGCCGACAAAACGCTCCATGGAGCCGAAGGGCGCCCGATGGACCATCACGGGACGATGTGATTTGTTGTCCGCCCCGATGTAGGAAAGATCGAAGCGCTCCGGCAGATTGTAGTCCACCTGTACCGTGCCAAGCTGCCATTCGCGACCCAGGACATCGCGTACGACGAAGTCGATTTTTGGACCGTAGAAGGCGGCCTCGCCGGGTTCCTCGGTAAAAGGTGCTCCCAGGCCAACGGCCGCAGCCCGTAGGGCGGCCTCAGCCTTATCCCAGTTCGCGGGATCACCGACATACTTGGTGGAATCAGGATCACGCAAGCTGACGCGCACACGGTAGTCCGACATGCCGAGCGTGGTCAGCACGGTTTTCACGAGGGATAGGCAGCCCTCGATCTCAGCGGCCAGTTGATCCTCTGTCACGAAAAGGTGGGCGTCGTCTTGAGTAAAGCCACGCACACGGGTCATGCCGCCGAGTTCGCCGGATTGCTCCCAGCGGTACACGGTTCCAAACTCCGCAAGCCGTAGCGGCAGTTCGCGATAGGAGCGGGGCCGCTGGGCATAGATGCGGATATGCATCGGGCAGTTCATCGGCTTGAGCAGGAAGCCATCGATGTCGCCCTCATTCAGGCGATTGCTGAGATCGGCACAAGTACAGCCCTCGTCGGCCAGCTTTTGCAGGGTGGCATTCTCAACGATCGGCGGGAATTGGGACTCCCGATAGTAGGGGTAGTGACCCGAGGTACGGTAGAGGCCGAGCTTGCCGATATGAGGAGTGAAGACTTGTTCGTAGCCCTGTTTGCGCAGTTCCGCGGAGATGAAATCCTGCAAGACCTGACGCACGACGGCACCCTTTGGCAGCCACAGGACAAGGCCCTGTCCGACTTCCTCGTCGATGGCAAAGAGTTCCAGATCGCGACCCAGCTTGCGGTGATCACGCTTCTTGGCCTCCTCGAGCATGGTGAAGTGGGCCTCCATCTCGGTCTTGTTTTTGAAGGCCGTACCGTAGATGCGCTGGAGTTGGGGATTGTTTTCGTCGCCCTTGTAGTAGGCACTGGCCACGTGGGTCAGCTTGAAGGCTCCGATGCGCCCGGTATGGGAGACGTGAGGCCCCGCGCAGAGATCGGTGAATTCCCCATTTCGGTAAATGGTGATCACTTCGTCTTCAGGGATATTCTGCACGATATCGAGCTTGAAGCGGGAGGCTTCGGCGCGCGGAGTCAGGGCAGCCAGTTCTCCCCTCTCGGCCATGGCAAGCGCATCGGCGCGACTGATCTCGACACGTTCAAAGCGGTGGTTGGCTTTGACCTCCTTCTTCATCTCCTCCTCAATACGGGCGAAGTCCTCTGGTGTGATGCGGTGAGGCAGATCGACGTCGTAATAGAAGCCGCCCTCTACAGGAGGGCCGGCGGCGAATTGCGCCTCGGGCCAGATACGGAGGATGGCCGTGGCGAGGATGTGAGCACAGGAGTGGCGGAGAGTTTCTTGTTCGGTCATTGCGGTCGTTGCCCGGTCATCCCGAGCAGAGTGGGGGAGCTTACAAGGCCGCCATGGCCTTGTCGAGGTTTCGGCAGCGCGCCTATCCCTTCCAGACGATCAAGCCAGCCGCCAGTGCCATGACGATATCCCTCACAATGACCAACTGCATCTTGAGCGCCGAGGGGACCTCGTCTTCCTCTCCGAAGCACGAGCAGGCAATAATGATGTCCTCTCGCAGCGCCCACGATAGGGCTACGATGAAAATGATGCAGAGGACGATGATCAGCGAAGCCCCCATTTTTTTGGTCCACGGCAGAAGGAGTAGGATGCCTGCGGCCACCTCCACCCAGGGTAATGTCCAGGCCAGAGGATCTATCCAATTGTCAGGCAGGAAGGTGAAGGGCATGAGGCCGATCGCGAATTGCTGGCTGGCCCCGGCTTTGATCAATCCCGCATAGAGAAAAGTCAGCGCCAGGATGACCCGGATCGCCAGCAGGATGCATCGGAAGATCATGAGCGAGGCTCCCCGAGGTGATGCAGGGACTGGGTGACACGCCATGCCATCTCGACATTATGGACGCGGAAGATGGACGCACCTCTCAAGATCCCCGCCACCATGCAGGCGGCGGTGCCGGCATCGCGTTGCGTCGGATCTGCGATATCGAGGACTCGACCGATGACGCTTTTCCGGGAGACCGGAAGAAGGATCGGGCGATGAAATCGCTTCAGATGGAAGAGCCTTCCGTAGATGGCCAGATTGTCATCCTTTTGTTTGGCGAAATCAATGCCGGGGTCCAGCAGGATGCTCTCCTCTGCAAGGCCGGCCTGCCGCGCGAGGGTAATTTTTTCCTCGAAAAACGCGTCCAAGCTCGCAATGACATCCTCATATTGCACATGGGTATGAGGAATTTTCGGCTCGCCCATGGAATGCATGATCAGCAAGGCGGCCTGGTGCTGCGCGCACAGCTTGGCGTTGCGGTCGTCCGGCAGTCCGCTCATATCATTCAGAATATCCCCGTTGATAGCCAGAGCGGGACCTGCCACCTCCGGCCGCCATGTATTGATCGAGAGTAGCGGAGGGGTGAGTTGAAGAGGATCCCTGATCGCGCAATCCGCGATAAAGGCCGGGAATTGCTCAAGAAAAGGGGCCAGACGATCGAGTTCTTGCTGTGGGGAAATCGCCTGCCGATTGGTGCGCGCGCTCTCCGCTCCGACATCGATGATGTCCGCTCCCTCGGCAATCAGGGTCCGGGCACGCTCCAGAGCCCAGGTGGTATCGATCTTTCCGTCCCCGGAAAAGGAGTCATCATTAATGTTAATGATGCCCATGAGTAAAGGGCGGCGGGGGAATGCAATACTTTTTCCTCGGGCATTAAGGACGACGCTGGGCATGTTGTTCTTGTTTCGAAGTCGATTCTCTTTCAGGCTTTGCGGTGGTTTGCAACCAGCTATGAGCTTTATTGATTCGGTTTTCGCCAAACTCAAGCGCCACCCTAAGCGGATTGTCTTTCCGGACGGAGAAGACCCCCGCATCATAAGGGCATGCCAGATCTTTTACGAGAAAGATGCGGGTATCCCTGTCCTGATCGGACGCCGGGAGGTCATCGAGAAGGTCGCGCTGGCTGAGAAGGCCAGCCTCGACCATGTCGCGATCATCAATCCGGAGACGTCTTCCGACTTGCCGCTCTTCTGCGAGAGGCTGGAGAAGCTGGATCGCTACACAAAGATGGGGGTCACCGATGCCCGGGCCATGATGATCAACCCGAACTACTATGCGGCGATGATGCTGCAATACGGGCAGGTCGATGCCTTGGTCGGTGGTGTCAGCAGCACTTCCGGATCTTTGTTGCGCCCGCTGATCCGCCTTGTGAAGCCCTTGCCGCACGCTCCGCTGGTCTCGGGATGTATGATCGCGCAATTGCCGAGGCCGGATTACGGCGACGATGGTGTGCTCTTCCTCGCCGACTGCGGCGTGGTGCCCGAGCCCGATATGCAGCAACTCGCCGCCATCGCCGTGCAGACGGGGCTGGTGGCCCGCCAGGTTTTCGGACGAAGACCTCGCGTGGCCATGCTGAGTTTTTCCACAAAAGGCAGTGCCAAGACCGCATCCACAGAAAAGGTGGCTGGCGCCGTGGTGCTGGCCCGGCAACTGGCCGACCAGATCGGAGCCGAGATTGCTGTGGACGGAGAAATGCAGGCCGACACTGCGCTGGTGGAGGGGCTTGCCCAAGTCAAGATGGGTCCCAGTATTGTGGCCGGTAAGGCGAATGTCCTCATCTTCCCTGATTTGAATAGCGGCAATATCGCGGCCAAGCTCATCCAGTACCTGGCCGGGGCACGGGTTTACGGACAGATTTTGCTCGGTCTCTCCCGACCCGCAGCTGATCTCTCCCGTGGTGCCACCGACGAGGATGTCGCCTCCGTGGCGGCGGTCGTAGGCCTACAAGCTATCGAGTATCGCAAGCTCTATCCGGCAGGCGAAGAGACTCCCGTGTAGCCGTGAATACCACGACTCCCCGCCTTTTCATTGCCGCCACCGAGCAAAACACTGGCAAGACCACGACTTCTCTAGGGCTGGTCGGTAGTCTGCGTGCGGGTTTTGAGCGTATCGGTTTTATCAAGCCCGTCGGCCAGCGTTTTGTCGAGGTGGAGGGCAAGCGCATCGACGAGGATAGTGTCCTGATCCGCGATACCTACGATACCCAAGTGCCGCTTGAGGACATGAGTCCCATCGCTGTGGAGCCGGAGTTCACGCGTCGCTACATCAATCACGCCAATCACGAGGCTTTGGTGAAGCGGATTCGTCATTCCTTCGATCGCACGGCCTGGGAAAAGGATTTTGTGATTATTGAGGGGACCGGCCATGCCGGAGTGGGCAGTGTCTTCGACCTCTCGAATGCGAAGGTAGCCAGTCTGCTGGCCGCCAAGGTGCTTCTCATTGTCCCTGCTGGCATCGGTCGCCCCATTGATGAGGCGGTCCTCAATCACGCGCTTTTCTTGAAGGAGCAGGTGGAAGTGATCGGGGTCGTTATGAACAAGATCCTGCCGGAGAAATACGACTTCATCTCGGAAATTGCCCGCCGGGGATTCGAACGGATCGGCTTGGAGTTGCTGGGAGTCATCCCGAGGGCTGATATCCTGACTCAGCCATCATTGCTGCAGGTCTGCTCTTTGATCCGGGGGGAGTTTCTCCATCATGAGGAGGAAGGCCGTCGCCGCGTGGCGGATATTTTGATCGGGGCCATGAGTGCGGCCAATATCTTTGAAGGCGTGGAGCGGAATACCCTGCTCATCGTGCCGGGGGACCGCGAGGATGTTATTTTTGCCGCCTTGAGTCGCTGTCTCTCGGACGAGAGTTTTCCATTCTGCGGCATGATCCTCTCGGATGATCTTCGACCAGGAGATCGCATGCTGGAACTCATGCAGAGTACACCCTTGCCGGTGATGACTTCGGACCTCGACAGTTACACGATTTCCAGTCGGATCCATTCCATGACGGTGAAAACTCTGCCGGGTGATGCCGAGAAGATATCACTCATCCAAGGGCTCATCAGCCAGCACGTCAACGTGCCTCGCATCCTGGAAAAGCTCGGGGTCGGGGAAACTGAATAATTCTTGCCGTTAGCCTTGGGAGGGAAGGATGGCCATGAGCGCGAGCATGCGCCCGGTCTGCCCCTTCTCGCGGCGATAACTGTAGTAGTCCGCTGGATGTGATGCCGTGCAGGTACCGCAATCGTGAATATCCTCGACTCCACTCTCTTTACACTGACGCAGGATCTCCGCAGCAAAGTCCGTCTCGTAGTGAGGTGGGCGGATGCAGGGCGCAAGCTGCACGACCAGGCTGGAGGGAGGGCATCCGTGGTCGCGATCAAGGCGCAGGATGGCTTCGCGGGCGATACCGAGTTCAGTTCCTTTCCGTCCCGAGTGAACCAGCGCGATGGCTTTACCTGTCTTCTCCGCGATGTAGATGGCGGCGCAGTCCGCCACGTAGATGGCCAGACAGACCCCGGGAGTACTCGTGATCAGGCCGTCAACTCCCGGAGAGAGTCCACCTTGCGAGACGGAAGCGATCCCCTTGCCATGGACCTGCTCGGCTTTGGCAAAGGGCATGCCCGCAAAGCCCAACTCATCCGCAGTGGTGCGATGAACATCCCAGAGGCGTGCCAGAGCCGTCTCACGATCAGTGAGGACGTCGATGCCCGGGCAGCGCTTGAGGAAGACTGCCCTCAGGGAGGGCAGCCGGGAGAGAGCAGGGAAGGTCTCTGCGGGACAGATCACCGTCTGGAGCCGGTCGGGACATTTTTCTTCGAAGGCGTTGGCGAGGCCGAAGCTTCCAGGATCGGCTTGATCGGATCTTCGTTGCGGAAGACGCGGGGCATCTTCGATTGGGGCTTATCCGGATTCGTGGCTTTCTCGAAGTGCTTGGTTTCCGCCTTGCTCAGAGCCTGCGGATTGAGCGGACGGACCAGCGGATCATTGAAGGTTTCGACGTATTGCGTATCGAGCGAGAGCGCTTGGTCGTAGCTGGCCATCGCGGCGATGTAGTCGTAGCGGGCTTGCAACACGTTGGTCTGCGCCTGAAGCAACTGGACCTGGGCATTCAGCACGTCGAGCTGAGTGCCGGCACCAGCATCGAGTCGTTCGCGAGCCAGACGCAGGGCCTCTGTAGCCTGCACCACGCTCGCCGTCTGGCTGTCGATGGTTTCCTTGGCTTGTTGCAAATTGGAAATGGCCTGCTGAACATCCAAGACAACCGTGCGGACGGCGTTGTCGTAGGTGTTCTTGCTCTGCATGAGTTGCGCCTTGGCTTGCGCGACCCTGCCGTAGGTGGCACCGCCATCCCAGACATTCCACGTGCCGGTGGCACCGAAGAACCATCCCTGCAGGGCCTCGGCGAGGTCGGGGCTATTTGTGTTGTTTTGGATGCCGTAGCCAGCGTTGGCGCTGACAGAAGGCAGCCAACCGGCGATCTGGGCCGATACATTCGCAGCTTGGGCGAGGATGAATTGACGCTGGGCTTTCAGACCCGGATTGCGGGCAACAGCGACTCGGATAGACTCGTCGGTATCGATCTTCTTGGGACTGTAACCAAGGTTGCCTGCTATATTAAAGGGTACCTCGCTGGGATGCCCTGTCGGATAATCCATGCCGAGCAAGCGCACGAGCTGGTACATGGAGATACGGTAGTTGTTTTCGGCTTGGATAAGCGGCGGCTTGGCGTTCGCCAGCGCGACCTCGGCCTGCAGGACGTTGAAGCGGGGCACGGTGCCGGCCTCGTAGCGATTCTGCTGATCTTTCACCTGCTGCTCAAGCAGCGTGACGTTTTGCTGCTGCGCCACGATGAGGGCGCGGTTCAGCACGACCTGATAAAAGTTCGTGATGATCTGCGAGACAATCGAGTCGATGGTCGAGCGCAAGGTGAAGAAGGCACTGTCGTAGGTGGCACTACCGGCCTGAATACCGGCGATGGTCGCTCCGCCGTCGAAGATCAACTGCGTCGCCTGGAACTGGATATTCCACGTCTGATTTTGCGAACTGCCGGAACCGGAGCGAATAACGATCGGCTTTCCATCCGGGCGGGGGATGGTGATGGTCGAGCTTGTGCTTGGCGAGAGGGTGTCCTGCTGCTGGGTGTAGCCCGAGCTGATACCGAGTTGCGGCACGGCCTGGGCGACGACTTCGATCAATTGACCGCGGGTCAGTCGGATCTGCTGAATCGCATTCAGGATGTCAGGATTCTGACGGAGTCCGATTTGCACGGCGTCGTTAAGCGACATGTCAGCGACATTGGGATTGCGCTGCTTGGCGATCAGACGGGTGAGCGACTTGTCGAAGTCGGTCATGACCATTTTTTGCTGCATGGCGAGCTTTTCGCTGTCCTTGAGGGTGTTAGTCTCGGCAGATGGCTTCAGCGGCTCAGAGCTCTGAGTGGGCTCTGGGATGGGGAGATTGAGCTGCTCGGAGAGCGTCGCGGCATCCGAGAGGACGGGAGTGGGCAACGCAGGCAGGGGAAGTGGCATCGTGCCATCCGGCAAAGGCGTTGGTGCCGGCGTTACGGCCGGGGTCGGTGAGGGCGACTCATTGGGTGCGATCGGCGGCAGGGATTCCAGCGTGAGAGTCTGCGTCGGCATTTCCTTCTGCAACCCCTCGAGTGTCAGCGGGGTGGGTGAGGCAAACGGAGATGCTGCCGGAGAAGCTTCCGGAGTAGGTGAGGGTTGGGGCGCGTCTTGTGCCAGCAGGCTGGCGGAGACTGCAGTCAACGCCAGGGCGCTGACCAAAGGGCGTGTCCGGAAAGTCACTCTTTGCATGGTGTGGGCTTGGTTTGGCAGTAGGTATGAATTTTTTCGTAGATCAGGATCCACATTTTTTGCTCTTCAGGAGTGAGGTGCTCCATCATCGAGCCGAGATTGTTGACGATGTCTTCCCGGATGGCCTGCACGAGTTCGCTGCCCTTCTGGGTGATCTTGACCATGACCTTGCGGCGATCTGTGGGAGCATGCCCGCGTTGCAGATAGCCCAGGTTTTGCAACCGGTCGACCAAGCCCGTGGCTGCTGCGGTCGAGTGGCTCATTTTTTCGGCGATCTCCGACATGGAGAGGGATTCATGCGCACCGATATGGCAGAGTAGAAAGAACTGCGCAAAGGAAACTTGTCCATGCACCAATTGTTCCGAAAGACGTTGGACGAAACATCGTTGCAGCGACATGATGATGTCTGCCAGGCGTTCGACTTCCGGTTGGGTGACAGTGGATGTTTCGAGCAGCATCAGGATTTTTATTAACGGCGTTAAACATTAATTGCTATTAAACAATATCCGAATTGCAAGCGCTAAAGGCTTTGGAAATTTTTTGCAAGCTTGCCTGGGTGCAAATGGGGTGGAAACTTGCAGTTCATGGAGAAATTATTCGCCCCCGGCGACCTAGCCCCGGATTTCCGAGCCTCAGCCATCGGCGGGCAATATGGTGATGCGGTTCAAGAAGTGTGTCTGGCCGATTTCCGGGATCGCCCCGTCATCCTTTATTTTTATCCCAAGGACGACACCCCCGGCTGCACGATCCAAGCCTGTGATCTGCGCGATCACTACGCCCAAGTCCTCGCTCAGGGCGCGGTCGTTTTCGGCGTCAGCATCGATACCATCGAGAGTCATCGCAAATTCATCAAAAAGCACAGCCTCCCGTTTGCATTATTGAGTGATGAGGGCCACCGTATAGCCGATGCCTACGGCGTATGGGTGGAAAAACAGCTTTACGGGAAGACCTTCATGGGAACGGAACGCAGTACGTTTGTCATCAGGCCCGACGGCAGGATCAAATCCATCTTTCGCAAGGTGAAGCCGACAACTCATACCGACAATTTACTAGAGGATCTTCGACGCTTTGAACCGTGACAATGTCATCAAGCTCTACGACCGGCTTGCCGGTCTTGTGGACAAACTGCCGGGAGGCCTCCAAAAACCGATCCTGCGCGAGCTGACCCCCATCCGCGAAGTCTTCTTGGAGCAACGTCCTGCTCGACTCCTCCTCATTGGTGAAGTCGGTCGCAGTGTCCCGGAATTTCTCAACCAGCTTTGCCCCGGAGCTTTTTTCGAAACAGGTCCGAGCGACAATGGGTGGCGCACCTACAGCCTTCCCGAGCGTGGGGAGGTTCAGATCCTTGACGCCCGGGCGGATGTCCCCAGGGAAGGTATCGAAGCTGCTTTGGAGCGTTATCCGGCGGATCTGCTGCTTTACCCTGTTGAATCGGGAGATTCGTTGACGCTCCCTGTGCTGGAGACAGCTGCTTGGGTGGCTGAGACGGCAGGACGAACTGTCCCCTTAATCGGTATCGTGGAAGGTGATGAAGCCCTGAGAGCACGCTTCTCGGCCCTCCTCCCCAGCCGGAAGGAACTTGCGAGCCGCCGCTGGCTGGTGACCACCTTCGAGCCTGCCGAGGCCTTGGCGGAAATGATGTGCTCACTCTTGCCGGACTCCGCGAAGCTTGAGTTTGCCAGATTGTCTGGAGCAAAGCAGGCGCAGGCCCAGATTGCCAAGTCCCTGCTGAAATCCTTCACCGCTGTTTGCGGTGTCATCGGTGTCCAGCCGATCCCCTTGGCTGACATGCCGGTACTGACCGCACTGCAGACTCTGATGGTCGGTCTGATTATCCACACGACGGGGCGTAATGTGAGTCCTCGCTTGATAGCGGAATTTCTCGGCGCTCTGGGTCTGAATGTCGGAGCGGGTATTCTTTTCCGCGAAGGGGCTCGCGCTCTCGTGCGGATCGTTCCCTTCTGGGGGAATGCGGTATCCGGCATCGTAGCCGGTGCCGGAACCTATGCCATCGGGCGGGCGGCAATCGCCTACTTCATCGAAGACACTCCGCTGACGGAGACCCGCAAGCTGTTTCATCACTTGCTGCCGGGCTGGTTTTCCTTCAGGAAGCGGCAACTGCCGATGGAGAAGGAAGTCAATCTCCCAGAAAAAACGGGAGAGTAAAAAGCTCCTGCTACCCATGCCTTGCGGTGATGACCGCAGGCATGGCAGGAAGAGTTTTGCTGAAGCTGGATTCTAGCCCGGGATCGACTTGATAAGTTCCGCGTTTGTCGGGTATTTGCGGATGAAAAAGAGCAGGCGTTCAATGGCCTCGATCGGCTTGTGACCGGCCAGACCGCGACGGATGACGCCGATCTTGTGGAGGTCGTCCTCGGACAGGAGGAGTTCTTCACGACGAGTGCCGGAAAGGAAGATATCCACCGCCGGGTAAATGCGCTGGTCACTGATCTTGCGATCAAGCACAAGCTCCATGTTGCCGGTGCCCTTGAACTCCTGGAAGATCAGGTCGTCCATGCGGCTGTTCGTCTCGATGAGAGCCGTAGCCATGATGGTCAGCGAGCCGGCTTCTTCCGTATTACGAGCGGCAGCGAAAAGCTTGCGTGGGATCTCGAGAGCGCGGGAATCCACACCACCGGACATCGTGCGACCACCGCCGCCTTGGGCGTTGTTAAAGGCGCGACCGATACGGGTGAGTGAGTCCATGAGCACAAACACGTCCTTGCCCATCTCCACCAGACGCTTGGCGCGCTCGACGGCGAGCTGGGCGATGCGGGTATGGGTCTTAATGTCGGAGTCGTTTGAGCTGGCCAGCAACTCGGCAGAGGGCACGGAACGGCGGATCTCTGTGACTTCCTCGGGCCGCTCATCCACGAGCAGGATGATGATCTTGATCTCGGGGTGGTTCTTCACCACTGCGTCAGCGATGTGCTGAAGCAGCGTGGTCTTGCCCGTACGGGGAGGAGCTACGATCAGTCCGCGCTGGCCTTTGCCTATCGGCGTCATCATGTCGATCACGCGTGTGGTGTAGCGCTCAGGCACCGTCTCCAGAATGATACGCTTGTTCGGGCTGATAGTCGTCAGCTCTTCGAAAACGGGCAGGTTCTGATAGGTGTCAGGAGAATCTCCCTCGATTTCGATCAGCTTGAAAAGCTGAGGTCCTCGGCTGCCGCG
>Ga0351859_1178_pt1 | contig 11908 bp, 9 predicted proteins | sample BONcelFGM3001D11_FD_206789 | JGI IMG/M metagenome (GOLD analysis project Ga0351859, IMG submission 206789) | Enriched cells from coal bed in the Powder River Basin, Montana, United States - BONCAT cells FGM rep2 HSBNCT.FGM.300.1.D11 ... | reverse complement strand
GAATTTTGGGATTTCAAAAACCTCCTTTGGTAAAATCCTATAAGCCACAATAACAAATAAATCCGGTTGTAATTCTTTCATTTGCTCAACAAACTCAAGATTACTTTTTAGTTTTTCTGGCTGATAAACAGGAATGTTTTGATCGAATGCAAATTGCTTAACTGCAGTAAAAGTAACTTTTTGTCCTCTTCCCCGTTCTTTATCCGGTTGAGTTACAACAGCCAGAATTTTATGCTTACTTTCAAGAAGAATTTTTAAGGAAGGGATTGCAAAATCAGGGGTACCCATAAAAACAATTTTCATCACTCGCCTTTTACGATATTACAAAATCTGGTAATCTGCAGAGGAACTAATCGGATATGCTACTTCAATTTTACGATTCTTAATTTTGTTAAGTGGTTTTTTCAATTTCTTCTTTTTCTCTTCATCAACAAGATCGGTAAATAATACTCCCTGCAAGTGATCATACTCATGCTGCATAACTCTTGCAAGTAAATCATCCGCTTCAACTGTTTGAGATTTTAAATCTGTGTCCTGATACTCTATTACAATTTTTGTCGGACGAATAACATCTGCACGCTGATCAGGAATACTTAAACACCCCTCTTCATAAATTGAAGTTTCTTCAGACTTCGAAATAATTTTGGGGTTAATAAAAACCAGGGGTTTTATATCTTCATATCCCTCGACAGCAGAAATATCAATAACAAAAATCTGTTTGTTGGCTCCAACCTGATTAGCTGCTAATCCAATTCCGTTTGCATTATGCATGGTTTCAAACATATCGGCAATCAGTTTGATAATTTTATTATCAACCTTAGAAACCTTTGCAACTTTCTTTCTTAATATTTTATCACCACAGACTGTGATTGGCAATATTGGCATTAAATTTTCTCAAAATGTTTTTAACGTGAATTAAAAATAAATAATTTGAATTGAAGAATGAAGTGGTTCAAAGCACCTAATATTTTTGATTTAGATTTTGTCTTATTGAATTATCATTTTCCGTTTACATTATCAAAATAATTCATCAAATCACCAATAATTTGATTATTTATTTTATGACCAACTCCAGGGTAGATTTTGAAAACACAATTATTGAATTGATTCTCTTCATAAATTTTTTTGCAAATTGACCATCGTTCCCGAAGATTCATTCCAAAGTTATCAATGATAACCTTTCTTTCTGGTTCATCATAACCATCATCAAATACTACAGAATCATTTTCATCCTGTTCACCTAAAAAGAAATAAATATTTACCTTCTTCAATTCATCTTCATTAAAATCTTTTCCTGATATTTCCTCAAAATCATTTATGCCTACAGGATAATTTAAGTTTACATGATTATACTTTTTAACCGGAACTATGGGCCACCCACCTGGGGAACCTATTGCAGCAGCTAAAACCAATTCCGGATGCAGGAAAGTAAATCTGTTTACAAACATCCCCGATGCAGAAAAACCCAACATCAAAACTTTATCTCTCAACAATATATTTTTTTCTTTTAATTTTTCCTTTGCATCAGCTATCATCGCAACCAACTGCAAATCCAGTCTTTTAAGTGAATCATTTTTTGTGATCATTACATCTCTATCGAGAGCATGTGTATAAATTTTCCATTCCGAACTGCTTCTTGGAAAAATTGGTACTAATACTATTGCGTTCATTTTTTTGGAAACCAATTTAGCCTGTTCAACAGTTTTTAATGCTGATCTTTCATGAACTGAAAGTGTATCGTTGGTTTTACCGGTGTTATTTGGAATTACAAACAATCTAATATTATTTTTAACTGCGTCGAGAGAGTCAGGAATAAAAAGAAAATATGGCCAGTAAAATCCTTTTTCTATATCTGAATTAACTTTAATGGGATTATCAGATGTAAAATCTTGCGTGAAACTGATTGTACTAATAAATATTGAGCTAAAAATTATTGACCAAATACAATTCGTCATACAATGCGTAGAATTTTAAGTTAATAATATTCCATTTTTCATGAGCATTTTTCCGTCCATCCAAACAGAAGGTTTTTTAACAACACCATCCAGGTGAATTGGTACGTTTACACTGCCTCCCATTGAAACATTATTTCCAAGAGCGATGTGAATAGTACCCATTACTTTTTCATCTTCAAGTAAAACTCCGCTAAGTCTTGCAGAGTCATTTGTACCGATTCCAAACTCAGCAATATTTCGCGCATCTTTACCGACTTTATCCAACATCGTTTTTAATTTTTTTGCAAGCGTTCCACCTGATATTTTTGTGGCGTAACCATTTTCAACTTCGATTTTAATATTCGCATTTCTTATCAAACCTAATCCTGCCATTGAACCATCAACAACAAAAACTCCATTTGATGTTCCCTCAACAGGTGCTAAAAAAGCTTCACCCGTTGGAAGATTACCACTCTCTCCGCTTGCATGGAATAATCCTTTGCTTGCATAAGATTTTCTTCCGGCTATTGAAAATGTAATATCTGTTCCAGCCGGAGCAGTTACATGAATTTGCTTTCCGGTCTCCAAAAGATTTGCAAGCTCAACTGTCCTTTTGGAAATGGCTTTGTAGTCAGCATTCATTCCGCGAATCATTACCTCTTTAGTTATTCCGGGAAAAGTTGCAATGCGTACTCCTTTAGTAGAGGCAGCTCTTCGAGCATCTGTGTGAGTTAAAGATTTCGCAGTTGGACAGAAAACCACATCAAACTTTTGCATCAATTCTGCCAATACATCAGATGGTTCTTCGCCATTTATTTTTCCGGATTTCATTTCGACAAGTAAAGATTCGTAGCCCAATCTTACAGCATTTACATGAAGTGAGATTCCAATTTCTCTTTTGATCTCATCTGTTATTACAAGAATTTTTTCATTCTTTTTTGTACCCATACAATCGCGAATCGCTATTTGGGAAGCTGTATCGAGTTTTGTAATTTTTTTCATTTAACTCCTCTGTTTTTAAAGTGGAAAACCAAGATTTAGTTGAACGACAGCACTAAAGCCCCCTGCTTTTATAAAATCTTTTTCTTCTGTCGCCCGGGCATCTTCCGGTCTAAGAAGAAATACTGACCCATCTTCTGTGGTCATTTGATTAATTTTGAAAAATTTATATCCTGCCGTTCCTTCTATGCTTAAAAAATTTTCAATGATTGAAAAGATAAATCCGGTAGAAATACTATAACCAATTTCAGGAGCATCATTTTCGTATTTTATTTCTTTTGTATTGTCAGCCAGATTTGGTTTATGAATTAATTTTGCTGAATTAAAATGAACTACACCTTCAATAATTTTCCAGCTAAATAAATCTGTGATAGGTATTCCGAAATCAACCCCAATATTCCAGATCTTAAGACTAAAGTTAAGTTCGCTATTTATTAGCGATTCAGTTCCGGAATATGTATAACTATGATTTTCAGAGAGAGATTCATAATAGCCTTTAACGGAAAAAAAAGTATCGGAAAACTTTGCGCGCAAAAAATTAATTCCTAAACGATATCCTTGTGCAGTTCCAAATTCAGGAATTATCTGATCAGCACCATCAGACAAGGCAGTATTGAATCCTCGGATTTGTTCATTAAAAGATCCAGGTTCATACTTTTGATAACTGTATCCTGCATACCCTCCCACAAAACCAAAACAACCGAACCCGAATGATTGCGGTAGAATCTGATAAGTAAAAATAATAAACAGAAAAAATATTTTTTGAAATTGTTTAAGCATAACTATTTAACTCAATTTTTCTTACAAAGATCGATAACTGATTCTGACAAACAACTTACTTTGTCATACCCTTTTCAAGTCCGTGCGCATTTGGTCCTGTTTCAGATTTTCTAAGTAAGAATGCAAATATCAAACCTAAAAGCCCGAGTATAGAGAATATCCACATACCTGGAGTGTACCCACCTGGATTTGATGCACTTGCACCAGCGTAATCATTTGAAAATCCAATTAATAAATTAAAGCCAAATAATCCTATGTTTTGAATCATTGTCATCAAACCGTAAGCTGTACCTAATTTGTTTGAATCAACAATCAAAGCAACTGAAGGCCACATAACTGCAGGCACAAGCGAGAATGCAATTCCCATCATTGCCATTGGTAGAATTAAATAAATCGGGATTGCTGCATTAATATCAAAGAAAGAGAAAGTAAGATTAATAAAATCACTTTCACCCATTACATCGGGTTTACCAAATTTGTAAGCCATCATCAGGTAGACAGGAATAATCAGAAGTGATCCAAACATCATGAGCAATGATCTTTTTCCAATTTTATCCGCAAGCAAACCAAACAAAGGAGTGAATACCATAGCTGCAAGTGTAAGTATGCTAGAAAGATTTCCGCCAACTTCTCTGCTCGTTCCGTGTGCTTCCTGAAAAAATTTAATTGCAAATGTTTGGAAAGGAAACATTGCTGAGTAAAAGGTTACACACAACGCTGTAATATACCAGAATGATGTTGAAAATGATTTTGGTTTTAAGAAAAGAATAAGTGCTAAAACAATTAACGCGATAAGATATATCGCCCAATTGTCGTTATTAACATAACTTAATACAATTACTGCGGCAGTTAAAACTGAAAATATATACCAGCGAGTTTTTTCATTTATTCTTAAAATATCCGAAAGTAAAATTGCATCTTGCTCACCTTCTTTTGGTAAATCATAATTCTTAGCTGCATAAATATCCAGAAAGAAATAAAGCACAACACAAATAAATGCAAACACTCCGCCTGCAACTGTTATCCAAAGTGGCGACTGCCAATATTCATATAACCCTTTTCCCCAGCTTGGTGAATTGAGAGCGAGGAATGATCCCAATCTTGCAACGGTTAGATTTAATCCAAATGCAAATGATAATTCTTTACCCTTGAACCATCTCGCAATAATCGTGGTGATAGCAACTATCATTGATTCAGCACCAAGTCCAAAAATTAATCTTCCTGCAGACATCAGCCAGATGTTTCCTGTAATGGCTGTAACAATTGAACCGATCATTATAAATGTTGTAAATATTAGTACTGATGTCTTTGTTCCGATTCTATCAATAAGCAATCCGCCGATTAGAACCATGATAATATTTGGAAAAGAATAAATTGCATTGAGCAGCCCGATGTTTGAATCGGAAAATCCAAGTTGTGCTTTAAGTAAATCTGCAAGCGGACTAATACTATCATAAATGTAATAGTTGCCCATCATTGCTAAACTTATTAAAAGCAATGCACTCCATCTTAAAAATGATGATGGTTGAGGTTTTAGAGAATTTATTTCCATAATGTTTTTGATTTATACTTTCTCACGCTGTCTGCGGCGGCAGATTGTGGAAGCGTGCTAATTTTTATTTTAACAGTCATACTTCAAGAAGTCCAGCACTACATTTCGTAAAGTCGAAATCATAATAATAAAAAAAGCAGATACTTTAAAAAGAGTATCTGCTTTTAATGTTATAAACATTTAACAAATTATTTAACCGGTATATTTTTTAATACAGTTTTAAGTTGATTAAAAAATTCCGGGACAGTAGATATTTGTAATTTTTCAGCAGGTGAATGTACATCACGCATTGTTGGACCAAAAGAAATCATATCCATTTCAGGATATTTTTCCTTAATTATTCCACACTCAAGTCCTGCATGAATTGCAGTCACTTCAGGCTCTTTACCATACATTTTAGTAAATGTAGATTTAAATACTTTAAGAATATCTGAATTGATATCAGGCGCCCAGCCAGGATATCCATCGCCATAAGTAATTTCAGCCCCAGCAAGTTTTAGTACCGAAGATACCATATTTGTTATATCAACATTTTGTGAATAAACAGGGCTGCGCTGGCTTGTAACGATATTAATATTTTTACCTTTTGTTTCTACTACAGCAAGATTTGTTGACGTTTCAACTAAGCCGGGAATATCATTAGACATTTTAATTACACCGTGAGGAATAGCATACAAAGCGTTTACTAAGTGCTTTTGTGTTTTTTCATCCATTACTTTTTCAGGTGTTGAATGTTTTTCTACCGAAACCATTAAATCAGGTTCAACTGCAGCATATTCAGATTTTACTGTTTCATTATACTTTGCAACAAATTTCTTAAGTTTCTTTTCATCATTCTTTGGAACGAGAACAACAGCAAATGCTTCACGTGGAATTGCGTTATGCTTGTTACCGCCATTTATTTCTGCAAGTCTGATATTATTTTCTTGTGAATAACTCCATATTGCTCTGTTTAGAATTTTTACTGCATTACCTCTTCCCACTTGAATTTCAAGACCTGAGTGTCCGCCTTTTAGTCCTGCAACTTTTAATTCAAATGAAGAATAATTTCTTGGAACTTTTTCTAACTTAGCTTTAAATGTTGCAGCAGTATTTTTTCCACCGGAACAACCGATAAAAATGACACCAATATCTTCAGAATCCATATTAATGAGAATATCAGCTTTAAGCCAATTCTTCTTTAAACTTGAAGCACCTGTCAATCCTGTTTCTTCATCAAGAGTAAATAAGCATTCAAGTGGTCCATGTTCAACATCTTTAGATTCAAGAACCGCAAGAGCAGAGGCAACACCAATTCCATTATCTGCACCGAGCGTCGTACCTTTTGCCTTAACCCAATCACCATCTATGTATGGATAAATCGGATCATTGTCAAAATCATGTTCAACATCTCTGTTCTTTTCACACACCATATCAATATGACCTTGCAATGCTACTGTTTTTCTGTTTTCATAACCTGGGGTTGCAGGTTTACGAATGAGAATATTTCCAAACTTATCTTTTTCAGTTTGAAGTCCTAAGCGCTTACCAACAGACACAACATACTCAGCAATCTTTTCTTCTTTTTTTGATGGACGAGGATGCTTACAAATCTCCTCGAAATGATACCACACCAATTCTGGTTTTAAATGACCCAATACCGATCCCATAATAGACTCCTTTTAGTTTATTTCTTTAAATGAAATGAATCCTTGTTCATAGAGCTGAAAAATAAATTTTGTAGTTCTTTCGTGTTCTTCCTGAATATCATCACCAAATTTTTTCTTAAGATCTTTTATTATCTGATCCACTTTTGTTTTGCCGTTTATTTTTAACCAGACAGTTGAACCAAATTTATCCAATTTTATTTTAAAGTGGTCACTCTTAAGTTTTGGTGAGATTAATTTTACAACAACCTTATTTTTAAATTTAGGTACGATTACTGTTACCAACTCATCCTGATTTTCTTCTTCAGAATAAAGTTTTATTGGAGTAAGATCAAGTGTATTAACACTCTGTAAAATTTTTTTTCGTTCTTTAAATGATAATGCCATATTGAACAATAAAACTTATAATAAAATTTAAATTAAATGTCATTCCCGCGAAGGCGGGAATCTAAATAACATGAAAAAAATAGATTCCCACTTTCGTGGGAATGACAAAAAAGAATTTAAATACTTATAAACCTACTTTAAGGTTTATCACATAGAAACTTGTGGTGGTGCAGGATCATCAGGTTTACCGGCATTCTTAACAGGAATCTGAATCAATAACCACGCTATTATCGCAAATACAACTAAGCTAACCAGGAATGATGGCTCGGCAAAAAATTCAAATAATTCGATTTCTCCGAATGCAAGCCCGGCAAACAGAAGCCCAATGAGCGCCTCGCCTGCGATCAATCCTGCTGCAATCAGTACTCCATTATTTTCAACTCTGGATTTCTGTGCATCATTAAAGCCTTTTTTAACATTTACTCTTTCAACTATTCCTTTAATCATACCGCCAACAAAAATCGCAAAAGTCGTTCCTAAAGGAAGATACATTCCAACACTGACCAGCATAGGACTTTTAACATTCATTAAAATAAATGCGACACCCATTAACATTCCAACAAAAATTAAAATCCATTCCATATCACCCGCAACAATACCTTTTGATAATATTGCCATTAAACTTGCTTGAGGTGCAGGAAGTTTATCTCCGCCGAATCCTGTTCCACCCATCTTAATATCGCCTTCATGTAAAATTAAAAGTGGAATGAACATAACTGAGGCAGAAACAACAACACCAATTATATCACCCACCTGCATTTTCCAGGGAGTACCACCAAGAAAATGTCCGGCTTTCAAATCTTGAAGCATCTCTCCAGCAACAGCAGCAGCAACGCAAACAACAGCGGCAACACCAAGTACGGCTGCAACGCCTTGCATTCCTTTCATTCCGAGTGCAACCATTAAAATTGCGGCAACTACTAATGTTGAGAGTGTTAATCCACTAATAGGATTATTTGACGAACCGATGATTCCGACTAAGTATCCGGAAACAGCAGCAAAGAAAAATCCGGCAACAATCATCACAATTGTGGCAACCAAAGCTGCAACAACATTTTGCGCGAAGTAATTATAAATGAAAAATGTCGCAACGGCTGTTGTCAAAATTCCAATCATAATCCATTTAAAGTTAATATCTTGTTCGGTTCTGACTGTAGTATGCTCTCCTGTGGCAGCTTTTTTCACATCGCCAACAGAACGTGCTATACCGGTAGCGAGACTTTTTCTCATTTTCCATAAAGTAAAACCTGCTCCAACCAACATTCCACCAATAGCAATAGGACGAACATAATCTTTCCAAACTGTTACCATTGTAGCTGACCAATCAAAATCTGCAGGAAGTTCCTGTCCCGAAAATTTGAAGTATGCTATCATTGGAGTTAATAATCCCCAAGCAAGTACGCCGCCAGAAAAGTTAAGTGATGCTAAACGTGGACCTATAATATATCCAACGCCCATGTATGCAGGACTAACATCCGGTGACTTAAAAAGTAGACTTCCCTTGCCAAGAGAAATTAATTTATCCCAGGAAGTAGCGAATAATTTAAACTGACCTAATGATTGTATAACAGCACCAACACCCATTGCACTGAATAAAAATTTTGAACCACCACCGCCGTGTCTGCCTGCTTTGTGTATTTCCGCAGCAGCAACTGATTCAGGAAAAGGTAATTCAACATCTTCAACCATTACCTTTCTTAATAATGCAACGAACATAATTCCAAGAATACCGCCCGCAACCATAATTGCGGCAGAAATCATATAATTACCGGGAGTAAAAAAAGGATCCCAGATACCTGCAATAAAAAATGCGGGTAAAGTGAAGATAGCTCCAGCAGCAATTGATTCACCAATCGAACCTACCGTTCTGGTAAAGTTTTCTTCTAAAATAGTACCTTTCATAATTTTGATTAAAGCCATACCAATTACTGCAGCAGGGTAGGTTGCTGCGATGGTCATTCCGGCTTTTAATCCTAAGTAAGCATTTGCGGCACCAAGTACAACGGCAAGTACTAATCCGATTATAAGAGCACGAACAGTAAATTCCGCCATATTGGTTTCAGGTGAGACAAAAGGAACAAATGGTTTTTGCTCTGCCATTTTTTTTCTCCTATTACTGAGCAATTTAAATTGTGGTTAGAGCCACATTTTCTCTAAAAATAGTGGCATAAAGTTAAGCAGGAAAGTGCATCATTCTCAATAGTTTTTTATCTTTTTGGAAAGATAATTTAAAATACTTATTAATTTTTTAATCACGAGTTCTTAGGAAGCACTATTTCAATATTGGTTCCGCTGCCGTGTTCACTTTCAATGTTCAATTTACCGCCAAGTAATTCAACATATTTTCTGGTAATAGTTAATCCCAGTCCCATTCCTTCAAATTTTCTGTTGAGTCCTTCACTGCCTTGCCTAAATGGTTCAAAAATCTGACTAAGATTTTCTTCAGCTATCCCGATACCCGTATCAGTTACTTTTATAATTGCATTTTCTGAAGTTTCACTGAGCGTAACATTAATTTCTCCCTCCTTTGTGTACTTAACGGAGTTATCAATAATGTTACAAAGTATTTTATAAACAATATTCGAATCAGAATTGATAAAAACTTTATCATGCTCAAAAGAAACGCTAAACTTTAAACTCTTTTTATTTACTGCGTCAGAAAAAGCGTATTTGCATTCCTGCAGCATCGTTACAAGATCAATACTACTAGATTTTAAATCTAGTTTTTGCGATTCAATCTTTGATAGATCAAGAATTGAATTGAGAGTTTCATTTAATCTTTTGCTGCTTTTATGAATTATTTTTGCCATCTCGCGATGATTTTTATTATCCATTTCAGACAGCAGTAATTCTGAAAATCCAATTATCCCGCTCATTGGAGTATTAAGTTCGTGACTCATATTGGACAGGAACGTAGTTTTAAGTCTGTCCATTTCTTCAGCCTTATCTTTTGCTAGAATAAGATCGAGCTCTAATTTTTTTCTTTCGGTGTTATCTCGAATAATAGCTAAAAGAACTTCTTCATCTCCCTGCTTGATTAGTTTAGCACTAATTTCGACGGGAATGATTGTGCCGTTTTTTCGTTTATGATTTGTTTCAAAAAGAATTCCATCCGGATTATTTATAGAAGAGAAAATTACCTCAACATCTTTTTTCCTATCATAACTAAGATCGAGTAATTCCATTTTTAAAAGTTCATTGGTAGAATATCCATAAGTATCAAAAGCTTTTTGATTAGCTTCGAGTATTTTTCCATCTTTATCAACGCTAAGAATCATATCGTTTGCATACTTTGTTAAGGATGTATAACGTTCCGTTAGTGCATCTTTTTCTTTTCTTAAGTTGAAAGTACGAGTTAAAAAATGCAGACGGCTTCGTTTCCAGATTGCGTAAGTAATGCTTGCAGAAAGAAATATTAATAAAAACGAAACAAGCGATACTATAATTGCCGTATTCTTTGTGGATGCAGCAACTTTTTCCTGATTAATTTTTGCCAGTAATATCCAGTCTGTTCCAGGAATATCATTTACAGATGCAAATATTTTTGAACCTTTAAACTTAGCATCTTTAAAAAAATCTTTTCCTTTGATAAATGATTCGAGTTCATTTTTATCTTGTTTACTGATTGGTATTGTTCGGATTTTAAACTCGTTATCTTCTTTAATATCCTTTAAAACAAATCCTAAATCACTTTGCTTTTTAAGAATGATATATTCAACATCTTCAGTTTCCTGCTTGGTGTAAGATATGATTGGGTGAAGATACTCGAAAAATGAAACTTCTGTCCATAAATGACCTACAATTTCTTTACCATTTTTAATCGGGGTAATAATTGCCTGCAAGAGTTTTTTATTATCCCCTAAGTAAAGATTTGAAAGTGCGGAAGAATCTTTTTGAAGCATAACTGTAAGCTCGTGCTTCAAGAAATGATTAAAGATCCCGTTTGTAGTGTCGGTTGAAAAAAGTAGATCAGCATTTTTATTAAAAATGTTAATGCTTACAAATTCAAAATCATTTTTAATTTCTGTTGTCCACTTGTTGATATTCTTCCTTAATGCAGAGGATTGTCTTTTTCTAAATAAAATTTGTAGATCATTTTTTACATCGGGAAGTAAAAGAAAAGACGAAATGGATTTCTTTCTTTGAAGCTGTTCCTTTTCAATCTGTGCAAGTTTAATTTCTTTTATTGCAGCAACATGCCTGTAAAGTTCATCTTCAATTTCACTTTTTCTATCCAAATAGAAAAGATAACCTGCAACAGAAATAACGATCGCAATAACTATAAAATAGATTAAATATTTATAGGGAAAGTGATCTTCATTTATTTTGTTCATATTTATTAAATCCATTATTCACAGTTAAACTTAAAATTTTAATTTTCTTATTCCAATATGGCAAATTGCAAAATCATATTTAACAGGATCTTCAGCATCAAACTTTATGAGGTTCCTAGTTATTTCTTCAGCCATATGCCAACTTACATTTTTTCTTTTAGTAAGTTTTAATGTTTTACAAATTCTTGCAATGTGTGTATCAACCGGTATTACAAGTTTACAGGGTGGAATTTCATTCCACAACCCAAAATCGAGTTCATCTTTTCTTACCATCCA
>Ga0351859_1177_pt1 | contig 11999 bp, 10 predicted proteins | sample BONcelFGM3001D11_FD_206789 | JGI IMG/M metagenome (GOLD analysis project Ga0351859, IMG submission 206789) | Enriched cells from coal bed in the Powder River Basin, Montana, United States - BONCAT cells FGM rep2 HSBNCT.FGM.300.1.D11 ... | reverse complement strand
AAATTATCTCACCGCTTATTCCGATTCCAAGGAGCCTCTTTCAATGCCGTCGGCGATGGGCATTGCCTGTGAGCTTGTCTCTAATCTTCGTTATGGTGAAAATCCGCATCAGAATGCTGCCTTTTACAGACGCATTTCAAAAACTAGCGACGCTTCCATAGTCGATGCCAAGGTGCTTCAGGGCAAGGAGTTGTCCTACAATAACATCATGGACGCGGATGCGGTTTTGCAGATGGTTCTTGAACATTCGGATGCGTCGTTTGCTGCGGTCGTTGTGAAACACTCCAATCCCTGCGGTGCTGCAGTGTCCGGGGTCTCGCTTGAAGATGCGCTTGCAAAGGCGATAGCCTGCGACCCTGTTTCGGCATTTGGGGGAATTATAGGCGTTACCGGCACCGTGAATTTGCAAACGGCCAAACTTATTTCTGAAAGTTTTTTCGAAGTGGTGGTGGCTCCTGCGTTCGATGATGATGCCAGGAAGGTGCTTTCGGGTAAAAAGAATTTAAGGCTCTTGGAAGTTGCGAACCTCGGACGCGAAAAACTTGCGAACTTAGGCTGGCACATAAGGGACGTTAGAAATGGCATTTTGATACAGCAGCCAGACGCTCTTTGCGAAGATATCCGCGTGGCAAAGGTGGTCACGAAGCGTGCGCCAACGGAAAAGGAACTTGAAGCCCTCAACTTTGCATGGCGGGTCTGCAAACATGTAAAGTCCAACGCCATAGTATTTGCCACCGATGACAGAACTTTGGGAATAGGCGCAGGCCAGATGAGCCGCATAGATTCCGCCAACTTGGCAATAATGAAATGCGCTTCATCGCTTAAAGGCTCGGTCGTCGCCTCGGATGCGTTTTTTCCTTTTAGAGACGGCGTCGATGTGGCGGCAAAAGCCGGTGCTACAGCGAGCGTTTCCCCGGGCGGTTCCCTGAGAGATTTGGAGGTGATAGCCGCGGCCGACGAACACGGAATGGCCATGGTTTTTACCGGACATAGGCACTTTAGGCATTGAAGTTGTTTGCATGAGTTTTTTAGGAGGTGCGTACGAGCCCTCTATTTTCAAGAATATTGGTTTTAATCTTCTGTCTAATCGTGTTTGATATCCATGCGCAGACGCCGACGAGGGAGAATTGCGCCCACGGATACGCCTACGACCCTCAAAAATCCGAGTGTGTTGCCTGTAATCAGCCCTGCGATACCGGAAAATTGGGAATCTGCGCGAGAGGGATGCTAGACTGCCGCGATACAGGCCCGGTTTGCATTGGTTCTGTGGAACCCGGCGAACGTGTGGAGATATGCAACCGAGAGGATGATAATTGCGACGGCCGCATCGACGAGGGCTTTGATAAGGACGGTGACGGCTATACCACCTGTGGAGGAGACTGTGACGACAGAAATTCCCAGATACATCCGGATGCGGTGGAGCGATGTGACGGTCTAGATAATAACTGCAACGGTCTTATAGACGAGGGCTTTAACGCGGGCTCGTCTTGTACTTTCGGTCTTGGTGAATGTGCCAGAGAAGGAAAGCTCGTTTGCAGTAAATCCGGGCTTGAATCCCATTGCGATGCGGTGCCCGGTCGTCCAACCCCAGAAATCTGCGATGGCAAAGATAACAATTGCGACGGAATCATAGATGATGGGCTTGGGGAGATAACCTGCGGAGTCGGGGCCTGCGAAAGAAAGGTGTCTGCATGTTCGTACGGCAGCGTTCCTCAGTGTGTGCCGGGCCAGCCCACGGTCGAGTTCTGCGGCGACGGCATAGACAATAATTGCGATGGCCGCATCGATGAGGGTTTTGAAGCGCTCGGCCGGGAATGTTTTGCCGGAGTCGGGGGCTGTCGTAGAATAGGCAAAATGGTGTGTAGCGAAGACAGGCGGGAACTTATCTGTTCAGCGATCGCCGGAAAACCTGCACCCGAGATTTGCGGAAACGTTATTGACGATGACTGCGACGGTGAGATCGACAACGCGGCTGGCCTTGGGGTTGCCTGTGATAACGGCCTTCTAGGTGAATGTTTTAGAGAAGGTACGACGATATGCGACCGGGAGGCAGGCCTTCCTGTCTGTTCCGCCCAGAAAATATCTCCAATGCCCGAAAGATGCGATGGCCAGGATAACGATTGTGATGGAATCGTGGATAATGGAGTGGCAAACATCTGCGGAGGGTGTGGCGAATTGCCGGGCGAGCTGGGTGCGCCCTGCCGCATTTCCGGCGGAGATGAATGTGCGGACGGAATGTGGGCCTGCGATCAGGGTGAGCCCGGTGGAATGATCTGCGTGCTAGAACCCAAGAAATCCGATGGTAGAATCTGCAAAGATGACGGCAACCCCTGTACTCTCAGCGTGTGTACGAGGGGTAAGTGCGATCATCCTCCGGTCCTGAACGGTCTTGAATGCAACGATCTAAATTCGTGCACGATAGACGATATCTGTTTCGACGGTGTATGTGTAGGCAGCGCTCGCAGGGATTGTGATGACGGCAATAAGTGTACGAGGGATGCCTGCGATCCGGTGCGCGGCTGCTATCATAACAGTCTTGGTGCCGGAGTGGAAAACATCTGCGAAGGCTGTGACGTACTGGAGGTTTTTCCCGGTGAGGTCTGCACTCTCTCCGATAAATACGGAATATGTAAGGAGGGTATGTACCAATGTCTGCAAGACGGCGGCATCGCTTGCGTTCAGAAGGTTTTTCCAAGGACGGAATTATGCAACGGCATCGATGATAATTGTAGCGGCGAGGTCGATGAAGGTTTTGGAACGACCACCTGCGGCGTTGGCGAGTGCAAGGTCGTAATCGAAAACTGTCTTGATGGACGTGTCACCACCTGCGTTCCTAAAAATCCTCGTCCCGAAACCTGCGCCAATATGGGTGCAGACGATGATTGTAACGGCATGATGGACGATATCAAAAATTTGGGAGAAGAATGTCCGGTGGCGGTTGGGACCTGTATAGTGCCGGGCCAGTTTCGCTGCGTTGGAGATGCGGAGTTTCCAGTCTGTGTAGTTTTAAATCCTTCAGATGGCGAAGACGATGATGGAGATGGTATAGTCAACTACTGCGATCATGCCGGTTCCATAGCCGGAGGTGTGGAGATAGACGTAGGTGAGGCGATTGCCTACGGTGATCGTCGCGGAAAATCAAGTTCGTCAAGGCTTTATGAACTTTCCAAGACCCGGGCGGTCATACTTCCCTGGAGCAACGTGTGGGACAGCGTCGTGGTGGCGCCCGATTCTCCAGATCAGGCGATGCTGTTTATAAGCGGAGTAAGCGGAGAAGCCGGTGGGCTTGCTTATATCAGGGCAAAAAACATCACGTCTAGCGGATCTCTCAAATTTCAAACCTGCGATGCGCCTGCGTCAGCTCAACCCAGAAAATTACTTGCAGTAGGAGATATAGCGGATCTTATAGCCACCACTGAAAAGGGATACGTTAAATATCCCAAGATCGCTTCGCAGATGCCTTCTGAGGTGGCATCCGCCAGCCATTGTCTTTTAAAAGGCCAGCCGATGCCAGCCGATTTGAATTTAAAAAGGACCTGGATTGAAAATTCAAAAGAAATGAAATGTGAGGTTGACGCCGTTCACGATATATCGCCGATGTCCGCGCTTCCTCTTGTTGCAGCGGGCGCGGTTTCCTGCACGGTACCAAGTGGCTCTGTATGGAGGAAGGATAAAAGAGTTTTGGGTTTTGACATAATAGCAGAATCGGCATCCTCCGATGAATCCATGTCGCTCGAATTTTTGCCGGTGATCTCCGGCGATGGCGATTTTGAAGATGTGCATCTATCCGTTTCGCGAACGGGGGCAGTTCAGGTTATAAACATGACGGCGATTTCCGGAGGCAAGCGCTTTTTTGGGGCGTGTCTTAAAGGCGATGGCGGCTGGGGCTGTCTTGATGGGGAAATCAAAAATGTCTTCGGCAAGATAATCTTCATGGGTGAGATTATTCAGGGCGGTGAAACCTATGTGGTGACGAAGCCGGGAGAAGTGTTCCGCGCTAATTTCGATTTTGTGAATAAAACGGTTGCGCTTGTTGCTTCGGGTTTTGTGGTTCGCGACAAAGACTCGCCGGTCCTTTCCGTTTTTGAATTTCCGATGCAAAAAGATCGCCCCAGGACGATGTTGATTGGTCTTGGTAAATCGATAAATGCTGCTACGGCAAGAAATTCTAGCGATGGAAAGATGGAAATGAAGCCCGAAGGTTCCGAAAGTTTTCTGCCGGAATCTGTCGTAGATGATGTTTTTTTAGGTGAGAGACTCGACATGAGAAGGCCGCATGCCTTTGCCCTCGTGCCTCTGAAAAACTATGGCGGCCGGGACATGTTCGTATCGTTTGATATCACCAAGGGATTTAAAAAGATAGGCGAGATGGGGTTTTTCTTTTTCAATGCCAACGAGAGGCCGCAGGGTTTTCTTGCCGATATAAAATTTGACGGCAAAAAGGGAAGGGTTAGACTCGATTTCGAGGATCCTGCCGATGACCGACTAAGCTACCGGGCTACCATAAGAGCCGGACATGGCGCTTCACTAGATAGCTGGCTGGACGGTTTTCAAGGCGGGGTGTTGCGTTTTTCGGTCAAGGGCGATTCCTCGGGCGTAGGTCTGTGGCCCATAAAAATCGAGGTGTCAGCGTCCGATCCGGGCGGCCTCATGGCCGTCTCGGAAGCTGTGATCGACAGCGAGGGAAAGGTCGAGATGGTAAGCTCGTCCCACGGTGAAACTTCAAAAAAAGCTCCGAAATAGGCGGTTATTAGAGATCCCCATTAATGACTTGATTTTGCGGGTTTGACTGTTCTATAGCTTCCACCTTCCCGAGGGAGGGTAGATGAAGGTTTTTGTAATAGGTGGCGGTGGCAGAGAACATGCTATCGTGTGGTCACTTAAAAAATCCGATAGAGTGAAGGAAATCTACTGTGCCCCGGGCAACGCCGGAATTGCCAGGTTAGCCAAATGTGTTCCGATAGATGCTGTCGATCTCAGCGGTCTTTTGAATTTTGCAAAATCAAATCATATCGATCTTACGGTGGTCGGTCCGGAGATGCCGCTCGTTGCCGGTATCGTCGATGCTTTCAAAAAACATGGCCTTAAAATTTATGGCCCGTCCCGGGAGGCCGCAGCTCTCGAAGGGTCTAAAGCCTTTACTAAAGAATTCTGCGCAGAATACAACATCCCCTCCGCCGCATCTCAGACGTTTTCAGATATTGAAGCCGCAAAACGTTACGTGAAGTCTCATGAAATCCCGATGGTCATTAAAGCCGACGGTTTGGCGTCGGGCAAGGGAGTCATCATCTGTAATTCACATGAGGAAGCTTTGAAGGCTTTAGAAGAAATCATGCGGGACAAGAAATTTGGGACCGCCGGCGGAGTTGTTGTGGTGGAAGATTTTCTCGAGGGAGAAGAGGCGTCGTTTATTGCGGTTTGTGACGGAAATCATGTGCTTCCTCTGGCAAGTTCTCAGGATCATAAGGCCGCCTTTGACTTCGACAAGGGCCCAAACACCGGTGGAATGGGTGCTGTTTCTCCTGCCGGTGTGGTCACAGATGAAATTGTCAGAAAGGTTATGGAAGAGATAATGCTTCCCGCCGCGCGGGGCATGGTGACCTGTGGAATGCCTTTTGTGGGAACTCTTTACGCAGGTCTTATGATAAAAGACGGTGCTCCAAAACTTTTAGAGTTTAACGTGCGTTTTGGCGATCCCGAAACTCAGGTGCTTCTAATGAGGCTTCGCTCCGACATAGTGGACGTGTTTGAAGGCGCTATTTCAGGAAACCTGGATAAGGTTCACATGGTTTGGGATAAAAGGCCTGCCGGGTGCGTGGTCATGGCCTCCGGTGGGTACCCGTCATCTTACGAAAAAGGCAAGGTGATTTCGGGTCTGGATGATGCGATAGATTCCGATGAGACGGTCGTTTTTCATGCGGGCACGAAGCTCCTAGATGGAAAAACGGTCACCGACGGCGGCCGGGTTCTTGGTGTTACGGCGCTTGGGGACGATCTGAGCCTTGCAATGAAAAATGCCTATGCGGTCGTAGAGAAAATAAATTGGGATGGAGTTTATTACAGAAAAGATATCGGCAGAAAGGCCGTAGGTTGATATTCGGGCATTAGGAGACTTGAATATGTGCAACGAAAAGGTTTTGGTGGTGCTTGGCAGTTCGAACGATCTTGACGTTATGAAGGGATGCATGAACATTCTATCGAAGTTTGGAATCCCCGCCAGGCTTGTCATCGCGTCGGCGCATCGCACCCCTCATAAAGCTGCGGCGCTTGCTGCGGAAGCAAGAGCTCGGGGAGTTAGGGTCATCATAGCTGCGGCAGGTTACGCCGCGCACCTGGGAGGGGCTCTTGCCGCACATACCACGCTTCCGGTGATAGGCGTTCCCCTCGATGGGTCGTCGCTTAAAGGAATGGACTCCCTTCTGTCGATCGTTCAGATGCCTTCGGGTGTGCCGGTGGCGACTGTCAGTATCGGCAAAACGGGTGCCGAAAATGCGGCGATACTCGCGACGCAAATACTTGCAACCTCCGACGACAACCTTGCAAAAAAACTAGAGGAACATAAAAAAAACATGGTCGAGCAGGTCGAAAAGGCCAACGAAGATATTTTAAAATAGTTTATTAACTTATGACTGAGCTTATACGCATAGATCCGAAAGCCCCGGAAATTCCCGATATCGAAAGGGCTGTGGGATATTTGAAAGACGGGCAGGTCATCGCCTATCCAACCGAGACCATTTATGGCTTGGGAGCGGATGTGCTCAGCCGCAAGGCGGTGAAGCGAATCTATGATCTCAAATCCAGAGACTACGGCCTGCCGATCTCCATACTGGTTTCTGATCTAAAGATGTTGCGCGAGGTCGTATCGGAGGTTTCCGATGGCGCGCTGCGCCTGATGCGCAAATTCTGGCCGGGTCCGCTTACAATTCTCTTTAACGCGTCCGAAGCCATTCCCAAAGGGCTTGTCACCAATACGAACAAGATAGGCATACGCATGTCATCTCATCCGGTTGCGTCCGCGATAGTTGCGGCGTTTGGTCATCCCGTTACAACTACTTCCGCAAATCTTTCGGGTTTTCCGCCGTCACTTTCTGTGAAGCATGTGCAGAAGTATTTCGGAGAGAGGCTTTCCTGTATAGTTGACGGCGGTGAATGCAACCCATCCAAAGGTTCTACCGTGGTCGATTTGGCCGAGCACAGCATGCGCATCATAAGAGACGGAGCCATCCCCGCCGACGAGATCATCAAGTGTTTTCAGGGTTAGGGCCTTTTCACAGGCCCGTGAAAGGAAAATGCCGTCAAGAATGTTGAATTGGATGAAGGAGCCGTTTTTTCGAGCCTAAATCCGGCGTCGAATGATTTTGCCAGAAGTTCGTCTTTTCTTGAATTCAAAAATATCATCCACAGCATGCCGTCTGGCGTGAGAACTTTTTGCGCCGATTGGAGTAGCTGGGCTAGAGAGCCGTGGATTTCATGTCTTGCAAGAAGACGCTGTTGGCAGCTGCTTTTCCTGCCCGAACCTTGGGCGTAAAATGGCGGGTTGACGACGACATGTTCGAAAGATCCGGGAGTCTCGTTGGCAAAATTGCGATAGTCGGCATTTATAAAGCGCACCCGAGACTTTAGGTCGTTTTTAAGAAGATTGGCGCCCGCGATTTCAAAGAGTTCTTTTTGTATCTCCACGCCGGTTATTGAAAAAGGGCGCCATCTTGCTGCGAGGTAGATGGAGATCACCCCCGAGCCCGATCCAAACTCACAAACGCGATCTTTAGGCAGGGCCTTGCAGAACTTTGCGAGGTCGATGCTTTCCTCGCCGTATCTGTGTCCTTTCGCGGGTTGCGTGATCGTTATTCCGACAGACTGAAAAAATTCCTCGGTAAGCTGCATTTTTCAAACCTTTTTTTCGGACGTAAAACTTCTTCTCATGGCCCTTAGTGCGGCATCGCGCACCAGATCATCCTTTATTTCGGCTGCCGCCTTCAAGATGAATTCTTCCTCGTCACTGGTAAGTGGTGTCATTTCGGCGGGGAGTGTTTTTTTGCGCATTCCGCTTGGTGATTTCCAGACAGTTCCCGAAATAAATCTTACGTCGTTTATTTGGCAGGTTCCCAATATCGAATTGATTTTCGCGATCATCTCCGGTTTTAGATAGGACAGCTCATGCATCCATGAAGAATGCTCGACCCTTACGACGAGTTTTTTGCCGTAAAGTTTTATAGGTTCGGAATGTATCCCTACGTGTTCCCCTACGGTTTCGATCCACAAGGACTGTAGCTTAAATACCGTGGCGTTAAATCCGGGACCGAATTTTTTTGTTATATTTCCGACAATTTCGGAAACTGGAGCAAGATTTCTCTTTTTTCGGGCCATACCGGATTGAACTAACAGGCTTTACGGGCACTTGCAAACCTTTATGTTGACAGCCGATGCCTTTTACGAAATAGTCCGCCCCTTCAAAAGGGGGTTGTGCATGAGAAAGAGAGACGTCGATCGTTTCAAGAAGGTGCTTCTGGAGAGGAAACAGGAGATCATCAGCTCGGCGGAAACGATGAGAGAAGAGGGGATAGGTTTTGACGAAGCCGATCTTGCCGATGAAGTGGATCTCGCCTCGACCGAGGCCGATCAGGCGATGAATCTAAGGCTTCACGACCGAGAGCTTGTCTTGCTTCGTAAAATAGACAGAACCCTTAAAAAGATCGAAGACGGCGAGTTCGGCGTGTGCGAACATTGCGGCGAGGAAATAAATATAAAGCGGCTCGAAGCTCGTCCCGTGGCGGAGGTATGCATACGTTGCAAGGAGGATATGGAAAAGCAGGAAAAAGGGTACGCCGAATAGAATTTTTTAGATCCTTCCTAATGAAGTGTTGAATGTACTGCCGACGATTTTTTCATTCCGAGCTTTTAAACCATCTTTCCGTCCGAAGACATATCCTGACAAGCAGCAGCATGACCGGAACCTCAATTAGCACGCCGACGACGGTGGCGAGTGCTGCGCCTGATGAAAGTCCAAAGAGCATCGCCGCGGTGGCGATGGCCACCTCGAAATGATTGGAGGCGCCTATCATGGCGGCTGGTGCGGCGTCGCGATATCTGAGTTTCAGGATTTTGGCGAGGCCGTAGCCCAGCCAGAAAATGAGGTTCGTTTGGATGAAGAGCGGAATGGCGATCCATAATATTGTCAGCGGATTGGCGAGTATAACTTCTCCCTTAAACGAAAAGAGAAGTACGAGCGTGATGAGCAGGGCTGTTATCGTCATCGGTGTCAGGATATGCAGAAATTTTTCATTGAACCAGTCTATGCCTTTGAGCCTTACCAGGAAAGTGCGCGAGATGTATCCCGCTGCAAGCGGCAGCGCCACGTATATGGATATGGAAAGCACGAGCGCCTGCCACGGCACCGGTAGCCTTCCCACGCCTAACAGAAAGCCTCCCAGTACACCGTAGAGTACGAGCATGGTTAGAGAGTTGACGGCGACCATTACGAGGGTCAGCCCGTCGTTTCCCTTTGCGAGATATCCCCACACGAGGACCATCGCCGTGCAGGGAGCGATGCCCAGAAGTATGCATCCGGCAAGATAGCTTCTCCATAGCGGCACCTCGAGCATCCTGATTCCATCTACTATGACCACGGTTCCGGCGCCGTGATGCGCTCCGACGGGCAGGTCGAGTCCGAAGGGCATTTTTACAATATCTACGGCCTCCGGTCCGATAAGGTGATAAAACGCAGTGCCTAGAAAGAAGAGGGCGATCGCGTACATGGTGAAGGGTTTTACCGCCCAATTGATAAATAACGTCAGCAAGACGGGCTTTGTGCTTTTTCCGGCCTTTATCACATCGGCGAAATCTATTTTTACCATGATTGGGTACATCATGAAAAAAAGGCAAACAGCTATCGGTATGGAGACGACCGGTGCATCGCCTATATATATGGCCATGCCGTCTAAAGTCTTTGCGAACTGGGGCGCTACTTTGCCGAGAAAAATACCTCCGGCGATACATAGAAGCACCCAAACGGTGAGATATTTTTCAAATGTTCCAAGACCTTTATCGTTTTTCGCAATGGTCGTTTCGCAGGTCATCGTTATTCTCCTTCTTTGGCAGTCTTTTCGCGCCCGCAGCTGCATGAACCGCATGAGCCATGAAGGCACATTTGAACGAGTCCGGGTAAATTTTCCGCGAGATTTTTTATTTCATCCCTGACCCGCCTGTAATGCGAAAGGGCCTCCTCCTTCGTGGTGGAATTTTGTGCAAGGAAAGGAGGGTCATCGAAGCCTAGGTGAACCTTTTTTGCCGGATGTGAAAAAAGCGGACAACTCTCGCGCGCATCGTCGCACAGAGTTATTATGATATCGAATGCGATGTCTTTTATTTCGTCGATCGTTTTTGAGTGCTGTTTCGAGATATCTGTGCCCACTTCTTTCATCACCTCAACTGCAAGCGGATCCACTCCGCCGGCGATTATGCCGGCTGAAAACGGCTCGATGATATCTCCGTGAAGTTTTCTGGTGAAACCCTCGGCCATCTGGCTGCGGCAGGAATTGCCCGTGCAAAGAAACAATACTTTAAATTGCGTCATAAGAAACCTTTCTGAAACCGTAAAATCCGTGACTCGTGACCCGTAACCCGTGATTCGTGGTTTTTCCGGTCCCGGGTCCCAAGTCCCTTGTTCCATCGCTCTACCATCGCCCTTCAAAGCACAAAAATATGTAAACGACGGAAAAATATATTCCCACTCCGATAAATATCGCTCCGGTAAATCTGCGAAGCCAAATCTCCACTTTCGATACCTTATGAAAAACCTTCCCGACCCAGTGGCTGCCTACGGCCAGAAGCAGTGCGAAGACAAGAACAGGCAGCGCAGTCCCCACGCCGTAGATTATTGGAATCAGAGTGCTTGAACCCTGTTCGACGGCAAGAGGTAAAAGTCCGCCAAAAAAGAGCAAGACCGGGCCGCACCCAGCACTCTAAAGCGTCCAAAACATAGCTTTGCCGACCAAGAAGCGCCGCCTGACTGTTTGCAACATGCCATATCGGAATTGGGCCTAGCATCTGTTCTATCGTATTTTTGCACCTCATAAACAGATCGTGCTGTCCCCCAGAAATTTCGGCATTTCCAGCGTCCAAGAAATGGGTCATCGCCCCTTCCACATAGAGATTTTCGCAGGACTTAATACCTTCGATCAAATTCTGAAGCGATTCAGGTCTAACACCTAGCCTGCTCATGCCGGTATCGACTTTTATATGCACTCCCACACGTTTTCCGGCCGAGCCTGCCGCGCTGTCTAAAGAATCCAGCACGCCGCGGGAATGCACCACAGGTGTAAGCGACATCTCGATCATCTTCTGCGATGCCGGGCTGCCGGCACCCATAAGCCCGCCCATCACGAGCACCGGACTTTTTATGCCGGCATCGCGCAATTGCACGCCCTCCTCCACGGTCGCAACTCCAAAAGCCCTAACCCCTATAGCTTCGATCGCTCTGGAAACTTCCACGGCGCCGTGACCGTAGGCATCTGCCTTAATCATCGCCATGATGCGATATTTGGAGCCAAGCCCGGCTTCGATAGCACGATAGTTCGCTCTAAGAGCCGATATATCCACTGTCGCCCAGGTAGGTCTAAATAACCTTGTATCGGGAGAAAAATCGTCTGGCATCAAAAATCCCTAGTAAATTCAAGTTTTTTGGCTTCTAACAACGAAGCCGTTCATTGTCAAAACTTATCTAAAACTTATCTAAAAGACACTTTTGTCGATAGAATATTGTTTTCCAAAATCAGCACCTCTATAATGAAGTCCATGCCTTATTTCAGTCATCAGAATATCAAACTATATTACGAGATCTCAGGCAAAGGCGCTCCCATTCTTTTCATCAATGGGCTTGGAGGCGACACCAGGTCTTGGGAGCCGCTGGTTGCTATTTTAAAATCCAAACGCACCGTGATCAGCTTTGAAATGCGATGCGCGGGTCGAAGCGACAAGCCGTTAGAGCCATTCGCAATTTC
>Ga0351859_1167_pt1 | contig 12988 bp, 12 predicted proteins | sample BONcelFGM3001D11_FD_206789 | JGI IMG/M metagenome (GOLD analysis project Ga0351859, IMG submission 206789) | Enriched cells from coal bed in the Powder River Basin, Montana, United States - BONCAT cells FGM rep2 HSBNCT.FGM.300.1.D11 ... | reverse complement strand
AGGATTGATCTGGTGGTCCATCGAAGATCACCCGGCCGCCATGGATAAAGATGATCTTGTCGAAGAGGTATGCTCTCCCCAGCACGTGCGTGGTGCAGATGACCGTGCAATCATTCGCGGCCAGGGCGCGCAGGATTTTCATCAAGGAGAATTCCGTGGCAGGATCAAGGCCCGAGGAGGGTTCATCCAAGAAGAGGACCGCAGGTTTCGCCAGCAACTCGGTTGCAATGCTGACCCGCTTTCGCTGTCCGCCGGAGAGCTGGAAGATGCGCTTGTCCCGATGTTCCGCCAGGCCCAGGCGATTGATCGTCTCATCGACGAGGGCTAGAAGCGTTTGCCTGGGAATGCGGGGATCGAGCCTTAACCGGGCGCTGAAGAGGATGGCGTCTCGTACGCGGAGCTCGCTATGCACGATGTCATCCTGGGGGACGAAGCCCACGCCGGCGGCTCGCATGCCCTCGGGATCGGAGATGGCTCGCCCTTCGACGAGAACGGTGCCACGCGTGGCGGGATTGATTCCGCAGAGGGCGTTTAGCAGCGTGGACTTTCCCTGACCGCTGCCGCCGAGAATACCCGCAAAGGAGCAGGGGTCCACATGCAGGTCGATCTTGCGAATGATCGGCCTCCCTCCCGCTTCGAACTCCACATCATGCGCCTCGACCTTGCCTCCGATGCGAGGTTGTGTACGGCGCAGGGAGATGCCGGTAAATTCAAAGCTGTAGGCCCCGGCTTGAAAGCGGTCTCCGACGATGAGCTTGTGCGTTTCGAAGCGTTGTCCGTTGACAAAACAGCCTGTCTGGCTCTCGTCGCGAAGGATGTAGTCCTTGCCGGAGGGTTTGAGTGAGACATGGCGTCGCGAGATTTTGCGATCCTCAGGATCGAGCAAGACAAGATCTTCTCCGGACTGTGCGGAGTCGGCGGTCCGACCAAAGACCAGACTCGCCCTCGGAGAGAGGGGGATGTCCTCGGTAGGCTGATTGCGGAAAAGAGGGGGAGCCGGAAAGCGGCGGAACCACAAGACGGCTCCGCCCGCAGCAAAGCAATCTCCGTCTGACAGCAACAGGGAGCGAGCCAGAGGAAGCCCCCGCCATTCCACATGTTGAGCCGCTGTGGCATTCTTGCCGGGGGAGAGGGTCCATGTGCTCTGGGATTCCTCCCACTGCAATTGTACCGCAGCCAGGGGAGAGTCCTCCCGCTTCAGGGCATATCGCCCGGACTCCTCCACCAAGACATGGAGGCCGGTCTTCGACAGTTCCTCGGCCCGGGTGCCGCTGGATTCCTGGATGATGAGTACGCCCCGCATGCTGCCGTATGCGCTTCCGTGCGGGTTTATCGGCCGGGATTAATTGCCGGAATAGGAGGTCGGCTTCCCGACGGCGTCGAAGTTATCCGGATTGTCGTAGCGGACGACCGGCTTCGGGCGTGGCTTGGGTGTCGGTGTGGGTTTCACTTCGACGGGCACTTCGACATACACGGTTTTTGTAGTGCAGCCGGGTAGAATGACTGATGCCATTCCGAGTGCAGCGAGAGCGCAGGCGATGCGGTTCATAAGTGAGATCGGTAAGAAGTGAAGACTAGGGGCCGACGGGCTCCACTGGAGAGGCCTGCGTGGCTGGGTCATTGGGGACCTGTTGGTTGAAATCCAGAGGGGCGGGAGCCTGAATGCCGGTTTTCGGCACGCCACGTCGTCCGACGAGGACATACCATGAGGCAAGGCCGGAAGCATTTGCCATGTGCAGATAGACGACGGCGGTACCATTGTAACTGGAGCGGAACTGCACACCTGCGAGACGACCCGGGCGACGATCATCGAGAATCAGGCCGCCGACATCATCGTAAACATAGATGTCCACATCTTTGGCCGCGAGATCGGTGCCCACGAGGAAGACGTAGTCCAGGCCCTTGTTGACAGGTACCAGAAAGCGCACCGACCCCCCGGCTCCCATGACGCCCTGATTGTCCGTGGGGGCCATGTTGAAGCCTTTGTCCACGTACTTCTTGGCCATGCGGTAGGCCGTATCCTCAGCCTCGGCCGGGTCAGCGAATACGGTGTGATGTGCGACCAGGCACGCTGCCACTACGGCAGCCACTCGGAGAAGCTTTGATGTCTTCATTCAGCGGATGTGTGGATGGTTCAAGGGAATAGTTATTGGAGGCCCAGTGCCGATTTCACGGCGGTGTCGGCGGTCGCCTTAAGCTTTTGCACGTTCTCCTTTGAGACGGGCTGATCTTTGGCCACGGTAACAATGACGAGGGCTTCTGTTAATGCCGGAGTAAGACCCTGCACACGGGGATGTGAGGCGATTTCCGGAGGCAGGGTGCTGATGTCCTTGGCTAGCTCGCCGACGAGTAGGGGCTCTCGGAGGACATTGGAGGCATCCGCATTATAGTTGGAAGACAGATAATAGGTTACATGGCGGGCACCTTGCATCCAGCCGGAAGCAATGATCAGGCGACGCATGTTGGCATTCTCATCCTTGGCGAGAATCTTCATGATGTCGGACTGGAGGAAGCCGAGTTCCAGGAACACCTCGAGCCATTTGCCTTTGTTCGCATTTTCCCGGACGAGACGGGCCCTGCGGAGTTCGTCGTCAGTAGCGCCCAGTTTTTTCGCCAGACTTTCGATCTGAGTGGCGCTGTTATTGAGCTTTTCGACGTCCTGGGATTTTACCGCGACGAGACCGTCTGCGATTTTCACGCCCAAAGCGAGGGCCGCTGAGATTTTGTCGGGTGAGGAATTGGCATCCACGTCGATGGCGACAGCATCATAGACCGAGCCCCAATCGATTTTGCCATCGGCGGCTTGCTCGATTGCCAGCATCTTATCGTAAGGGCTGGGCAGAGGGAGTTGGGAGGGTTTTGCTGTCCCCGGATCAAAGGGAGCCTTGGTCGGTGCGTCCGATTGTGCCCAGCCCGAGGGCTGAAGAGCGATGGCACACGTGGTGGTCAGGACGGCTAAGAAACATCGCGCTTGCATAGGCATTGTCTGGAACAAAACAGTGCTTCACAGTATTTCTTCCGTCATGCAAACAAAAAACGCCCGTCTGCATCCTTGGAAATGGCTCGTTCTGTGCAGTCTCGCGGCGGGTATTTTTGCGGGTTGTGAAGGAAAGGACGCCAGTCTTCAGGCGGAGATGGCGGAGTTGCGAGAGAAAGCCCGTCTCGCCGTTGAGGAGAGTGAACAGGCGAAGGCCCGGCTGGCAAAGGTGCAGTTGCTCAGCCCGGAAACTCTGAAGAGTTCACTGGAGCAGTCTTTGCAGAAGCTGGGACCTCAACTTGTCAGTGCTTTTCCCGGATATCGCCCGGATACCGTGAAGGCAGGCCGACTCTATTATGTTTTCGGCGAAGAGGAGGCTCCTTATCGCGCCCAAATTCAGTTCCAACTTAAGCCAGCGAATACCTCTGCTCTGACCCCGGATATTCCCCCGGTCGAGATTGAGTTTCAGGCGCTTCGTTCGGGCGAATGGCAGGTGCCAGCCCCCGCCGTTCTACGTGAGTTGCAAGCTTCGGCGACCGCCAGGGCCGCCAGTCGGACATCATCTGCCGTATCGCGTCCGACCACAGACCAACGCCCGGAACGTTCCACTCAAGCTCCGGCCAGTGGTGATCCGAATACGAGGGTGATCAGTTGGGGTGATGCTCCCTCGGCTCCTGCTCCGCAGGCACAGAACCCTCAAAAGAGCGGCAATAATGCGGCTCCTTCCGTTCCTGCGAACCTTCCTTCCGCCGAGCAGACCTTTGAAATTCGTTTTAACGATTAAGGTCGCTTGGTGCGATCTCAGCGAGAATCGTTTTGACGAGGCACGATTTTTAGCATCCTCATTTCCATCTCCCTATGCTCTCCAATGGTCTCCATAAAGTGTGGCAGTCTCCCGAACTGACCTCGCTCAACAAGCTCGCCCCACGTTCTTCTTTCGATTCTCATCCCACTGCCTCGCTGGCTGCCAATGCGAATCGCGAAAAATCTCCCTGGTTTCTGGACCTGAATGGGACTTGGAATTTCCGCTACGAAGCGAACCCGGAAGCCGCCGAGAAATTCCTGGCTCAGCCCGACACGCAAAAAGCCATCTGGGACAAGATCGAGGTACCTGGAAACTGGGAAACTCAGGGCTATGGAAAACCGCACTACACCAATGTGCAGATGCCTTTCCGGAATGAGCCGCCTTCCGTTCCGACGGCCAATCCGACGGGCATCTATCGACGCACGATTTCTGTGCCTGCGGATTGGAAAGGGCAGCGTATCGTTCTTCATTTCGGTGGTGCTGACAGCTTGCTGACCGTGGAGGTCAATGGAGAGTTTGTCGGTCTGAGCAAGGACTCTCGTCTTCCGGCGGAATTTGACGTCACCTCGCTCATCAAGCCGGGGCGCAAGAATACGATCCAGGCCGTCGTCATCAAATGGTCTGATGCCACCTTTGTTGAGGATCAGGATATGTGGTGGCTTGCCGGCCTCCATCGCCAAGTCTGGCTTTATGCCACGCCTCCCGTCTTCATTGAAGACATCCATGTCGATCCGATCCTGAGCTCCGACTATCGCTCGGCGGAATTCAAACTCAGCGTGAGTACCGGATTCCTCGCAGAGCGCAAAGAGGGGGCTGTGATCGAGGTTCAGTTATTCGACCCAAAGGGCAAGCCGGTTTTCCGGCAGCCTCTGAAGCAGACGGCTTCGCAAAAAGTAGGGATTCACGACTTTCATCGCCAGCAGGCAAATTTCTCCGCTCCGGTGGCCAGTTCGCGGCTACGGCTCTGGTCACACGAAGATCCGGCCCTATATCGCGTGGCCATCACACTGAAATACGAGGGCTATACCAGCCACTCCTCGGTGACGTGTGGCTTTCGTCGTGTCGAGGTGATCGGGCGCGACCTTCTCATCAATGGTCGTCGGGTCCTGATCAAGGGCGTGAATCGCCACGAACATCACGAGACGCTTGGCAAGGCCGTGCCCATTGCCACCATGGAGCAGGATGCCCGGCTGATGAAGCAGTTTAACTTCAATGCCGTCCGCACATCGCACTATCCCAATGATCCCGCATGGCTCGATATCTGCGACCGCTACGGTCTCTATGTCATTGATGAGGCGAATATCGAGTCCCACGATTTCCATAATCTGATCTGCAAAAACACCCGCTACGCGACCGCCTTCCTGGACCGTGTCATGCGAATGGTCGTGCGTGATAAGAACCACCCCTCGATCATTATGTGGTCGCTGGGAAATGAGAGTGGCTATGGCCCGAACCACGATGCGGCCGCTGGCTGGGTCCGCCATTATGATCCCTCACGGTTGGTGCATTACGAAGGCGCCATTTCCAAGGGGCAGAGCAAGCTCACTTTTGCGCATGGCAGTCTCGCTACTGATGTCATCGGACCGATGTACGAATCCATCGCCATCCTGGAGCGCTGGAGCCATATGGTTACAGAGTATCTCCAGACTCATATCCTGCCGCCTGCAGACGAGGCAGGCCTGCTGGCCTTGGGAGAGGCTGATGCTATCGAGGTACAGCCACCCGGAACCCGTCCTGCCGTACGCTTGCCTCGCCATCCTTTGCTGCGTCCGGTCATTCTTTGCGAGTATTCCCACGCCATGGGCAACTCTAATGGATCGCTGTCCGATTACTTCCACCTCTTCCGCACCTGCCCCGGTATTCAAGGTGGTTTCATTTGGGAGTGGCTCGATCATGGCTTGAAGCAAACAACCGATGATGGTCGTACTTTTTACGCCTACGGGGGCGACTTTGGAGACACGCCAAATGATGCAAATTTCGTATGCGATGGCTTGGTTTCCGCAGATCGGATTCCGCATCCCGCCATGCACGAATTCAAGCATCTCGCCCAGCCCTTTACTGCGAAGCTTGTCTCAAAGAAGGATTGCCGCATCGCAATTACGAACCTCTTCGATTTCACCTCCCTCAATACCGTGAAGGGCACCTGGGAACTCGTCATCAACGGCGAAGTGACCCGGACAGGCAAATTGCCGAAGCTTCAGGCTGCTCCTGATGAGTCGTGCGAGATTGCGCTGCCGGTGGGGAAGTTGCCTGCCAATGCGCATGTCCAGCTCGTCATCCGTCTCTTCACGACGCGGGATGAAATATGGAGTGCAACCGGCCACGAGTTGGGGGCTACGGAGATCGAATTGCAACGCGTTTCGCCTCTAAAACCCACGAAAGTTAAAGGTGAAGGCCATACGGTATTGCTTGAGGAGAAGGGCGCGATTTCGCTCTCGTCAAATGGAGTGACCGCGATTTTTGATTCTTCCACTGGTGCGCTCAAGGAACTCTCGCGAAATGGCAAAACCCTCCTGGAGACTGGACCTGAGTTGCAGGTCTGGCGTGCTGCAACGGACAATGATGGCATCAAACTCTGGAGCGGCCAAACGGGGAAACCGCTGGGACGTTGGATGGATCTGGGGATTCACCGCCCCTTGGAAATGAAGATCACGTCGGTAAGTTCCGTGGCACATAAGGACGGCTCCGCCAGCGTATCCATCCAGATGGCAGCAACAGGTCGGGGCAAATGGACGGACTTTACCTTCCATATGAAGCAGTTGCTTCGCCGAGATGGCTCTCTAGTCATCGAGAACGATCTCTCCCTCGGAGAAGGTGTCACGGACATTCCGCGTGCAGGGATTCGCCTTAGCCTTCCCGCTGGGCTGGAGAATCTGCGCTATTTCGGTCGTGGACCTTGGGAAAACTACGCGGACCGAAAAGCCTCTGCGTTGCTACGGATTCACGAGACGACAGTCACTGAGGAATACGTTGATTACGTCATGCCTCAGGAACACGGTCATCACACCGATGTCTCATGGTTGGAACTATCCGGTACCAGCGGCGAGGGAATCCGAATCGAGGGAATCACTCCCTTTGAGTTCAATGCCTCCCACTTTACCGCGGAAGATCTCTTTGCCGCCAAGCACACGACCGACCTCGTCCCGCGAGAAGAAGTCATCGTGAGCATCGACGCTGCCCATCGTGGCCTGGGCACGCAGAGCTGCGGACCTGACACGCTTGAGCGTTATCGACTGCTCAAGTCACGGTATCAATGGACCATCGTGATCCGACCGATCAAGGGCTAGGAATTCGATTTTACAGGTCGACTTCGAGGTTGTGCCTGGGGGGAACTGGCGACATTATGCGCGCCATGCGAGCCCCTGGATACTTCCTGCTTTTGATTCTGATAGGTGTCTTCGGGCTGATCTCGGCGAGTTCGACAATGTCTGCCGCAGAGAACACCCCGCCGGTTCTCCGCGTCGGAGTCACGCCCAACAGTCCTCCCATCATTTATTCCAAAGGGGGAAAGATCGTTGGCATAGAAGCTGAGTTTGCCAACTTGCTGGCCAAACGTTTGGGGGCAGAACTCCAGTTTGTGCGTTTACCGTTTCCGGAACTACTGCCACAGTTGGGTGCGGGAAAGATCGATATCGTGATGTCCGGACTGACGGTCAGTGCCGTACGGGAGCCTCTAGCGGAGTTTTGTACTCCCTATGCCACTTCGGGTATCGGCTTGCTGGTTCGCAATTCTGATCTGTGGACCTTTGCGTATCCCGATGTCATTTTCCTGCTTGAGACACGGATCGGGGTCGAGAAAGGGACGATTGCTGATCTTATCGTGCAAAAGCGCTGCCCTCGTGCGAAACGTATCCTCTTCTCTTCGCCGGAAGCTGCCGCCCGGGCCCTTCAAGCGAAGAAAGTGGATGTCGTACTGGGAGATGCTCCCGTACTTTGGCGCGTTGCCGCACAAAATAAACGTCAGACCCTCACCGCCGTGCCGCGCTTACTGACCACGGAAAATCTGGCATGGGCTGTACAACGGGGGGATTCCGAACTTCTGACTGCGGCTAATGATCTCCTGCGCCAATTGCGGGCCGACGGCACTCTCCAGCGCATCCTCCAGACCGCGGCCCCCTTGCGCTAAATTACCGCTTCTCTCGACGAAAATCGCCAGGCTACGACTTTTTGATTGCCGCGAAGGCCTATTGCCTTTGTCCTCTCCCGGTGCTCAGTATTCGGAAACTTAAGACATCTGTAGGTGGCAGGGTCCTCTTTGAAGAGGCATCCATGCAGGTAAATTACGGAGATCGGGTCGCCTTGGTCGGCCCGAATGGAGCGGGGAAATCCACGCTCTTTTCCCTCATCCTGAAGAAGAACGAACCTGACGAAGGTGTGGTCGATTACGATGAGTGGATCACCGTGGGTTTTTTGCCCCAGGAGGCCGAAGCCGTAGGCGAGGAAACCGTCCTGGATGTAGCGACGGGCAGGGCGGGGGAATTCCATGACCTGCTGGCATCCATGAAAAAGATGGAGGATGCGGGTGAGACGGACAGTGTGGATTACCATGCGGCTACGGTCCGGCTTGAGGAACTGAACGATCCCAAGCTCGAAGCCAAAGCCAAGCGCATGTTGAAAGGGCTGGGATACCGCGAGACCGACTTCGGGAGAAAAGCCAAGGAAATGAGTGGTGGCTGGGTGATGCGTGCGCACTTGGCACGTCTTCTCGTCCTGGAGCCTGACATCCTGCTGCTCGATGAGCCCACGAACCATCTTGATCTCCTTTCCCTGATCTGGCTTCAGAATTATCTGAAAAGCTATCCCGCTGCTCTCCTGCTGATCTCCCATGATCGTCAATTCATGGACGAGGTGGTCGAGCAGGTGTATGAGATCGCAAACCAGCGGTTGATTTCCTACTCGGGGAACTACGGGGCTTATCTCGAACAACGCGAGGCCAAGTACGAGCAGCAACTGGCTGCGTACAAAAACCAGCAGAAGGAGATTCAAGCGCTGCAAGATTTTGCGGATCGATTCCGGCAGGTGGCTTCCAAAGCGTCACAGGCGCAGAGCAAGCTGAAACAGATCGAGCGGATGACTCTCATTGAGCGTCCGGAGGCTCCGCGGAAGCCGTTTCGGTTTCAAATCCCTCAACCGCCACGCGGTGGGCAGCGTGCCATCTCTCTGGAGGGCATCCATATGGCTTACGGCGAGCACCAAGTTTACACTGGGTTGGATCTGACGATTGAGCGGGGGGAGCGGACTGTGCTGGTGGGGCCGAACGGTGCGGGCAAGTCTACGTTGCTTAAGATTCTTGCCGGAGAGCTGGAGTTTCAGAAGGGGGTTCGCAATCCGGGGCACAATGCAAAGATTCGCTACTTTAGCCAACATCGCTCGGCGACTCTGGATCCTTTGCGCTCTGTACTTGAAGAGGTGATCGAGAGTTCCAATGGCGTACTCCGCGAAGATGAGGCACGAGGGATTCTTGGTTCCTTCCTTTTCCGGAAGGAAGAGGTTTACAAAAAGACGGCTGTGCTCAGTGGCGGGGAAAAGACGCGGCTGAACCTGATCAAATTTCTCGTTGATCCTCCGAATCTCCTCCTCATGGACGAGCCCACGACGCACCTGGACATCCTGACGGTCGAGTCCTTGATCCTGGCCTTGTCAAACTACGAGGGAACGCTGGTCTTCATCTCCCACGACGTGCACTTCATCCGCAAGTTGGCGAATAAGGTGCTCCACGTGAATGGGGGCGTGGTGACATCGTATCCTGGAGATTACGATTACTTCCTTGAGAAGAGCGGTGGCTTCGGAAATGAACGTGCCGCGTTGACCGCCGGATAAGCGTCGGGTTTTCTACTCGATAGTCTGGATGATTTCCTTCTCTTGATCGGTGCTGGCTCCCCAGCGTCGGGCGAGGGCGGCACAGACCATGAGTTGGATTTGGTGAAAGACCATCAAGGGAAGGACCATCGGACCCACGAGTTGCGCGGGAAAGAGGACATTGGCAATCGGTACGCCGCTGGCGAGACTCTTCTTCGACCCGCAGAATACGATCGTGATCCGATCCGGTCGCTTAAATCCCATGAGCCCTGTAATGATCCATAGAGTGATCATGACGATTCCCAGCATGACCGCGCTCACCGCGAAGAGCCAGCAAAGGGATATCAAGGGGATCTGCTGCCAGAGTCCATTGACCACGGCTTCGCTGAAGGCTCCGTACACCACCATGAGAATCGATCCCTGATCGACGCAGCGAACGACAAGGCGATGGCGCTGAACCCAGGCCCCGATCCACCGCCGAGCGATCTGCCCGGCCACGAAGGGCACGAGGATCTGCAGGATGATGCCCGTCACGGCATCGAAGAAGGAAAGACCTTCCCCGCTTGCTTTCATCATCAGCGTCACCAGAAGGGGGGTCAAAAAGACGCCGAAGAGATTTGAAGCCGAGGCACTGCAAATGGCTGCGGGCACATTGCCCCCGGCAATCGAGGTAAAGGCAATGGAGGACTGCACGGTGGAAGGCAGGGCGCAGAGGAAGAGGAGGCCGAGCATCAAATCATTGGTGAGCAGAAGCGGACCGAGTGGCCTCATCAAAAGACCGATGATCGGAAAAAGGATGAAGGTGCCGGAGAAAATGACCAAATGCAGTCGCCAATGGGTCAGGCCCGCGATGATCGCTTCCCGGGAAAGCTTGGCACCATGCAGGAAGAAGAGGAGGGCAATGGCGACAGACGTCAGGTGTTCAAACACCTCTGCGGCCTGCCCCTGACAGGGCAGTATGCTGCCGAGGGCAACGGTAGCCAACAGGGACAAACTGAAAGTATCGGGAAGAAAACGGAGAACTCTCTTCATGGGTCGGAGTGTTCCGGGGAAGTTGAGGCGATGGCTTTCACAGCCCAGCGCAGCTTGGCTGAGGTGGAGCGTGGGTTGGACCGCCGCTCTTCGCTTCCAGCCCGAATGACGTCGTCGGAGATGCTGGCATAAAGTCCGGCACGGAGTCCTTCCTGGAAACTTTTCTTCACACGGCGGTCTTCGCCGGAATGAAAGGTGAGAATGCCCACCCGGCCGCCAGGATTTAAAGAACTGGGGAGCTGGTTCAAAAACGTTTCCAGCACGGCGAATTCCGCATTCACCGCGATGCGTAAGGCCTGAAAGACACGACGGATGGACTTTTCACGCTCCTCCGCACCGACTTTGGCCAAAAGGCGCTCAATAGCCTCTTTTAACTCCGTGGTTTGCTCGAAGCGGCGGCCAGCGAGTCCCTGCGCCAGATGATCCGCCCGGGGTTCATCGGAATTTTCCCGAAGTAACAGGGCCAAGTCGTCTGTGGAAATTGTGGCCAGAAGATCCGATGCGGGGCGGCCTTTTTGCGGGTTCATCCGCATATCGAGAGGGCCTGATATTTTCAGTGAAAAGCCACGGGCAGGCGTATCGATCTGCATCGAGGAAACCCCAAGATCGGCGAGGATACAATCGGCTCCCGACCAATTCAATGAGCTCAGAATGGTCCGCAAGCCTGCAAAATTTGCCCGTTGGGTCAGGAAGCGATCCTCGCCGAATCCCAGATCCCGTAGGCGGGTAACCGTGCGTGGGTGCTCTATCGGGTCCACGTCGAGGCCCAGTAAACAACCTGAAACTCCCAGACGCCCCAGGATTTCCTGAGCATGGCCACCATAGCCGAGGGTGCAATCCACGGCTTTCTCGCCGGGTTGAGGATTCAGGATGTCGAGGATTTCGCCGAGCATGATGGGGACATGTGTCCCCGCGGGAGTTTTGCCCGCGGCGAGCACCTTGGTGATCGTCTCGGGATATTTATCCGGATTGAGTTCCTTGTACTTGTCCTCGAAACGTCGGGGATACTTGCCGGAGTAGCGAGGGCGGCGACGGCGAGGGCCCTCTGTGGTGTCACTCACAGTTCGTTGTACTTCTTATTGGAGCCACGAGCACTGTCCACAGGGTAACGCTTTTCGTTGAGGGCGAGCTTGGCTCGCATGGCCTCCCCGAGATCGATTCCGGCATTGTCGGCCAGTTCAAAGAGCAAAATAGCGACATCGGCGATCTCGGATTGGATAGCTTCCTTGCGGTCGATCATGCGTTGATCCGATTGTTCATGGCTCTGCCAGACAAAGTGCTGAAGGAGTTCCCCGGCTTCCGCAGTGATGGCAACGGCGAGTTCCTTGGGGTTGTGAAATTGCAGCCAATCCCGTGCATCCCGGAAGGTCCTAATCTCTGTCGTCAACTCTTCGATCGTCGTCGCCATGGGGCAAAAGATAGGAGTATTCTGGATAAAAGGGAACGGGGTTTTCGCTCGTTCTTCAGCAAACTTTCAGGATTTTAGCCGTTGGCTGACCGAGTTTCGTGCCGACCGTCTTATCCAGTAATTCCCTTCCCAAGGGAGACTCGGGAGTGATGACCGTGAGGGCTCCATCGGAAGTTTCGATTTCGGTGCCACCACCGGCAGGAGCTAGAAAGAACCATTCCTTCACCGAGCCGAAGTCCAGTTTGATCAAGGCCCCCTGATCGATGGGCTCATCGGGTTGAAAGTCTCGCAGAGGCATCTTTTCCAATTGGACAGCGGCCTCCACGGCGACCAGTGCTTGTCGGGCCAAACCATCCGCCAAGTAGTTTTCCTCGGTCGAGCGGGTGTCGTATTTGTCTTCCGCTTTGCTTTCACCATCGTTGCCCGCCTGGCGGACTTTTTTTGACGAGGCCTGCCGGGTTTCAAACTCCTCCCGCAATTTGGAGAGGATTGCCGTCATGATTTCCGATTTGTTCATTGTCTTTCTCCTTGCCAAAGGCTGTCTCACTTTCCGATGTGTGGCGGATGGAATTTTCTGCCGTTACCGCGCACGCCAAGGCCAATGTCTATTTTGAGGGGAATGTGTTGTCCCATACAATCATCTTCAGCGATGGAGCGAAGAAGACTCTGGGCATCATTCGGCCCGGTTCTTACCACTTCGGCACTGCGGCGGCGGAGCGGATGGAAATCACCGATGGTTCCTGTGATGTCGTTCTCGATGGCTCGACCGCTACCGAGACATACTCTGCCGGACACTATTTCGAAGTGCCCGCAGACTCCGGCTTCACGATCACGGTAGGCGACGGGCTTTGCCAGTACGTCTGTTCCTTCCTTTCCTGAATTACTCCCGAGGGAGGAGAGATGCCCGAGCGACTGAGATCGGTACGCTCGAGCGTTTCCTCTCCAGCACGATACTGACTTCCTGATA
>Ga0351859_1164_pt1 | contig 13257 bp, 11 predicted proteins | sample BONcelFGM3001D11_FD_206789 | JGI IMG/M metagenome (GOLD analysis project Ga0351859, IMG submission 206789) | Enriched cells from coal bed in the Powder River Basin, Montana, United States - BONCAT cells FGM rep2 HSBNCT.FGM.300.1.D11 ... | reverse complement strand
CCCTGGCTCCGCCGAGCACCCCGCTCCTGCTGGCGAGTGGAAAGTCGCGGGCGTAGCGCCTTGGCCCTGGTTTCGCTATGACGAAGGCGTCCTCAAGCGGGGCGAGCGCACGACGACGTTTTTCATGTTCCCTCCCGGGCCGAACAGTCCGGTGGGCATTCTCTGGGTGGGGCTGAATCGTCCCGGTACGGGGATCCATGGAACGGCTGTGCCCGAGACGATCGGACGCTCAGGGAGTCATGGTTGCATCCGTCTTGCGAACTGGGATGCGGCGACCTTTTACACGCTCGTGAAAAAGGGGCTTCCGGTCACCATCCGTTGATCGCCGGGCTGTTGTAACCCGGCGACCGAACGGGGATGGGATTCCTATCGGTTGACCAATTGTTCCAGCAGGGAGTTGATCCGCTTAAGCATGGCTTGAGGGTCGTCCAACAGGCCGGCTGAGATCAGCGCGTTGTCGTAGATCTGCTCGGCGACTTGCTTGGCGAGATCGGCATCCTTGTGGCGGAGGCCTTCCAGGCCGGACATCATCGGATGGTTGGGATTGATCTCCAGGTCTTGCTTGAAGGGGTTGGTCTCGGCGCGATTCAGATTTTTCAGGATCCGGCGCATGCTTGAGGTCATGGTCTTGTCACTCTCCAGCAGAACGGCCGGGCTATCGACGAGGCGCTTGGAAACACGTACCTCATCGACTTTGTCCCCGAGGGATTCCTTGAGGAAGTTGCAAAGGAGGCGGGAGGTTTCCTCGTCGAGCTTCTGCTCTTTGTTGTCGAGGTCGAGTTCGGATTTCTCGGCGGCGATGATCTTCTTGCCATCAAACTCCCGGAGATGATCCATGACGAATTCGTCCCAGGGATCGAAAAGGAAGAGGACTTCGAAGTTCTTGGCCTTGAGGACTTCGTAGTACGGGCTGGCCAGGCAGGCTTCGCGATTCGCGCCGGAGATGAAGTAAATATCCGTCTGCTCGGAGGGCATGCGGGATACGTAGTCGGCCAGGGAGACAGGGCTTTCGCTTTGCGAGGTGGTGTAGCGCAGGAGCTTTGAGAGAGCCTCACGATGGGAGAAGTCGCTGACGATGCCTTCCTTTAGGAAGTGGCCGAATTCCTTGAAGAACTTGGCGTACTTCTCGGGGTCATGCTTAGCCTCTTCTTCGAGGAACTTCAGGAAGCGTGAGGTGAGCACCTTGTTCAGCTTCTGCATGAGGGCGGAGTCCTGCATGGTCTCGCGGGAGATATTCAGCGGCAGGTCTTCGCTGTCCACGACGCCCTTCAGGAACCGCAGCCACTCCGGGAGAAGTCCCTTGGCCTTGGACTGGATGAGGATCTTGCGGCAGTAGAGGTGAACGTCGGACTCGATCTTTGGCATGCCGAGTTTTTCCATGCTCTGCTCGGGAACGAAGAGGAGGGATTGGATGGAGATCGGGGCGTCGGCGCTGAAGTGGAGACGATAGAGAGGCGCAGAAATGTCGTGACCGATGAACTTGTAAAACTCCTCGTAATCCGTGTCGGTGATTTCCGATTTATTCCGCGTCCAGAGGGCTGTGATGGTGTTGACGGGAGTGCCGTTCAACTCGATGGGGAAGCCGACGAAATTTGAGTAGGTCTTGATGATCGACTCGACGCGGTGAGCGCGGGAAAATTCGCGATCGGCCTCGGTCAGATTGATAACGATCTTCGTGCCGCGATTCAGGTCGCTTGCGGGTTCCAGTTCGTAGCTGCTCACGCCATCCGAACTCCAGATCCACCCGGTCTCGTCGGGTTTGTAGGAACGGGTGTACACGGTGACTTTGCTGGCGACCATGAAGGCGGAGTAAAAGCCCACGCCGAACTGGCCGATGATATTCGGATTGCCGGCGTTTTCCTTGAGCTGCTGAAGGAAGGCTTTGGAACCCGAGTGGGCGATCGTGCCGAGATTTTCGATCAGTTCGTCCTTGGTCATGCCGATCCCGGAGTCTGCGATGGAGATGGTGTGTCCGGTGTCGTCCGTATTGATCGAGATGGTCAGAGGGCGATCGGGTTCGAAGAGGGGAGTACCCGAGGTCTGAAGGAACTTCAGTTTTTCCGTCGCGTCCGCCGCGTTGGAGATCAGTTCGCGGATGAAAATCTCCTTATCGGTGTATAGCGAGTGAATGACGATATTGAGGAGTTGGGCGATTTCAGCCTGAAACTCATGTTTCTCTGGTGTGCTCATAAAAGTGGATAAATTGGGGATGAAGTTAATGCCACAAGACGCTGAGGGGGAAAAGTATGCATTTCCGGCTTTTTCATCCAAAAAACAAAACACCCGGCCATTCGAAAAATGGCCGGGTGTGAAAAAAGTTAAGGGTTAATTATTTATCCAGGGGCTCACCGGCGGCCTTCCAGCCAGCGAGGCCGGGCTTGAAGTGCTGGACATTCGTGTAGCCCAGATCCTTGGCGGCTTGAGCGGCACGGGCATAGGCACCGCACTTCTCACTGCCGCAATAGGCTACGACGAGAGCGCTCTTATCCGCTGGCAGCTTCGAAGCGAGGTCGCCTTTGACAGCGGTGTAATCGATGGCTCCGGGGATATGACCTTTGTCATAGGTCTCAGTGCCATTGACATCGATGACGGTAACTTCTTTTTTCTCAATAGCCGTTTTCAGATCAGGCAAGCTGATATCCGGGAAGGTTCCCGCATGAGCGGCTACTGTGAAAGCGAGGGTGCACAATAGGGTGAGGAAGTATTTCATACAGACGCAACGTACGAAGCTTCCGGCCGGGCGCAAGGGGCTTTCTGCGCTTAGCGGGAAGAGTGAAGCTCTTCCTCGGTCACTACAAACTCCTGGAAGGAAGGCAGTAATCGGGTGGAAAGCGTGACTTCGAGTCGCACCCCATCCTCCTCATAGGAGAGGGAGTGGACCTGGGCATCACGGTGTAATTTTGCGAGAAGTTCCGTACGGGCCAGAGGCAGTCTCAGGGCGACCCGCAGGGTGCCATCGCCAACGAAACGGGCGATACGCTCAACCAGCAAATCAAGGCCCTCGCCGGTATGGACGGAGATAAACACGGCGTCAGGGTAGTGGCGGCGCAGGACCGTGCGGGTGGAAGGGTCTTCCACCAAGTCCATCTTGTTAAAGACCACGAGCATCTGCTTCTCATCGGCACCGAGATCGGCCAGGACCTTCATCGTCGTGCCGTAAAACTCCATCACCCGTGGGTGCGAGGCATCGAGTACGTGGATGAGGAAGTCCGACATGGTGGCCTCTTCCAGAGTCGCATTGAAGGACTCAACGAGTTCATGAGGCAACTTGCGGACAAACCCAACTGTGTCTGTGAGCAGGAGAGGCTGTTTGTTCGGCAGCGCGATCTTGCGGGTCGTCGTGTCGAGCGTTGCAAAGAGCTTGTCCTCGATCAAGACATCAGCACCCGTTAACCGGCGGAGCAAGGAAGACTTTCCCGCGTTGGTGTATCCCACGATGGCGGCATTGGGAACGGGCGCCCTTTTACGGTCTTTTCGCTGCGTGGAGCGTGCACGGCGGACTCCGGCCAACTCTTTCTTGAGGCGATCAATCTGACCGCGGATCTTCCGCTTATCCTGCTCGAGCTGGCTTTCACCTTCGCCCTTGGCTCCGATACCGCCGCCTTGCTGGCCGAGGTGGCTCCAGGCCCGCGTCAGGCGGGGCAGGGAATAGGCCATGCGTGCGAGATCGATCTGAATGCGGGCCTCCCGGGTCTGTGCCCTGGTGGCGAAGATATCGAGAATGATCTCCCGCCGATCAATGACCGTGACCTTGGAAAGGGCTTCCCAATTGCGCTGTTGAGCGGGGGTCAACTCGTTGTCGAAGATGATGACGTCGCACTTCAATTCCCGCAGATGCTCGCAAACCTCTTCCGCTTTGCCTGATCCGAGGAAAAATCGCGCATGCGGCTCACGACTGTAAATCAGGCTTCGATCAATCACGGGGATTCCCAGCGTATTGACCAGTTCCTCCAGTTCGCGGAGAAGATCCTGAGCATCTTCTTTCTCGGCGGTCTCCGTGTAGGCACCGACCAGCAGTGCCCGCTCCACCATCTTCTCCCGGGGTTTGATTTCAAACATTGGCTCTACTCTATCAGCAAAAGAGCGCTTTCGCCAAGTCGCGGTCTCTAGAGTTTCAATTCTTCCACGGCTCGGGGCAGGGGAGCCTTTTCTTCCTCGAAGGCTTTCAGAGCTTTCTTCAACTCCACAGGGCCGGTCTGTGCGATCATCCGATCCATGGTTTCATTGAGGAGGATGTCACAGCGTTCGTTGAGGGCGTGGCCTGAGTGTCCCTTCAGCCAGTGCCAGGTGATTTTGTGCCGTGCGGAAGCCTGATCCAGAGCCATCCAGAGGTCGGCATTCTTTACGGGTTGCTTGGCTTTGGTCTTCCATCCGTTGTATTTCCACCCTCTCAGCCAGGACTGAATGCCATTCTGCACGTACTTCGAATCCGTATAGAAGCTTACGACACAGGGCAATTTCAGCGCTTCCAGAGCGGCAATGGCGGCCTGGAGTTCCATGCGATTATTAGTCGTTGCCGGGGAAAAGCCGGTCAACTCCCGCCGATGCGGGCCATGCTCCAGCACGACGGCCCAGGCCCCAGGCCCTGGATTGCCACGGCATCCGCCATCGGAGTGAACGACCACTTCTTTCATCGGGTCGTTTTATACCTTTCAGTGGTTAATGCCAGATCACAATGCACTTCTGAAGGGTGACGAGCTAAAGGAAGCTTCCGATACGCGCATAAGTTGGTGACGATTCGATACCCTGTTGTATGTCTTCAACTCCTCCCACTTTACGTCAACTCTTTCAGGAGTTTGCTACTGCGATGCTTGTAACTCATGGACGCGATGGTCGATTGAGGGCGCGCCCGATGGCCATCCTAGAAATTGAGGCCAGCAGCCGCATGTGGTTTATCTCCTCGGAGGATAGTGCAAAAATTCATGAAATCTCCAGCGAGACAGCGGTGCATCTCGTCTTCCAGAAGGAGCATGATTGTTACCTCTCCGTCAATGGTCGCGCGGATCTGGTCAAGGACAGCCAGAAAATCTCCGAACTTTGGAATGAGGATTTCAGCCCATGGTTCCCCGAGGGCAAAGATGATCCCGGGATTATTCTGATCGCTGTAACCCCTCAGGATGCCGAATACTGGATGCATCGCGAACCTCGCCAATCAGGCTCTTGGTCTGCCGAAGATGCTTATGTGCACGGCACGAAGCCGGAACCTCACTCTTAGTCCTCCCGGAATCCGCTCTGCTGGGTTTTGTCTTCGACATTGTGTTTTCTCAGAGGCGTATTCAGCGCTTCTGAGAATTCCGGGTATTCTTCAAAGAAGTCGTCCTTGGGAGTGTAGCCCAATTCCTCGCGGGTCCTTGAGATGTCGAGTCGCTTAAATTTATTGTCGCTCAGCGCGTGAAAGATGCCAAATTGCAGCCGCTGATCATCAATGCAGCATTCCGCCAAGTGCTGGAAATCACGCATCGATAAGAAGGCATCCATATTGCGGAGATTCTTCTCCTTTTGCGCATCCTCCAGTGGCAGGCAGGCTCCGATTCGGAGGACGAATACACAGAGCCCTTCCTTCTCGGCCAGATAGCGGGAAAGCGCCTCTCCGAAACACTTGGATACTCCGTAAAGATCTCCCGGATTGACGGGTTCGTCCACCTTTACCTGTACGTCGGCGGCATACCCTGAGACGGCATGAATGGAGGAGGCGTAGATCACCTTTGGACAACCCGACTTCTTGACAGCGGAAAAGAGATTGTAAGTGCCAACGATATTAGCCGCGAGCAGGTCAGACCAAGTGGCAGATGGATCAGGGTCTCCTGCCAAATGAAGGACGGCATCCATCCCCTCCGTGATTTTTTCCAGGAAATCCGTGTCACTCAGTTCTCCCGCTACCACTTCGCCGTAATCCTTCAGCCTTTCGGCGCGCTCATCCCTCTGCCGGACGAGGAGGCGTAAATCATATTTCCGGCAATGCTCGGCAAAATAGGAGCCGATGCTTCCAGCGGCACCGGTGACCAATACTCTCTGACGACGATCCGAGATCGAATCTCCGGGATGGACTTTGGGGAGGATAACTTGCGACATAGGACAGTAGTCCTGTATCGCATAGCGATCTTATCGTGGCTGTCTGCGTGAGCTTCGCCGTCTGTTCAGACTGAACAAAGCCGTCGCCAATAGAGCCAGTCCCAGAGCGCTTGGCTCAGGCACAGCCGTGAATGAGAGTACGATGGTATTGTCCACATGGTAGTAGTCGAAGTTCCCTGCCGGGAAAGCCGAAGTCGGAAAGTCCATGTACACCCGGTGATTCGCCGATGATCGACCGGAAAACGTGAAAAGTGTCCACAAATGATCAGTCGCCCAAAATGCGTTGCCACTATTCGGATCAAGACCCGTACCAAAGTCGAAGAGGAAGGAAATCGTGTCTTCTGAACTCCCAAAAGTCGCCTCGCTATTCGTGAAGTCGATGGTGTTCCAGTCCACACCCGCTTGACCATCCGTATCATCCATCAGCTCATCCAGAGACCAGATATAGGCCGCGCCACTGTCCGCTGTGACGAGGCCATCGATGGTCAAGGTGCCAGAGCCTTCGTAGCCTCCGAGATAGCCGTTCAGGGTGACATCGCCTGTGATCGTACCGTATCCCTGAAAACTGGCTCCCTGGACAGGGCCTGCGGAGGATGTCGAGCTTTGCAACTCCAAGGTTCCTAGAGTTCCACCAGTAAGTAGCACCGTACCGGAAGAGGCGGCTGTGGTCGTGCCTGCAAAAGTGGTGCCTTCTTCCACCTTCAAAGTTGCCCCCGTGCGTACACTGATCGTGTCGGCAGCGCCTGCCCATGTCCCCGGCGCACTAAGAACGAGGCTTCCCTCGTTCACGTATGAGTCTCCACTGAATGCGCTGGAGGAACCATTGAGAATCAAGTCACCTTTGCCAAATTTCACCAATCCTCCAGACCCTATGATCTCGGAATTGATGGTGCCGCCATCCTTGCTCGCATAGATCGCAGCCTGACTTGCTCCAAAAGCGAGCGTTTGCGTCGAGATGGTTCCCCCATTGAGGATGACTCCTGCAGGTTGCGACGAGGAGTTGCTTCCAACTGACAGGGTTTCATCGCCGCCGGTAACAGTGGTACCCTTTACGGACAGGGCTTGAACAGAGACATCACCCGTCAACTCTTGCGCTGTGTCGGTCTCGTAGATGCTGGTGGAGGTGGCCACATTAATATCTCCCGTCGTGGTCGTGGCATGAATGAAACCATCATCCTCATCATAGGTCAGGAAGTGGCCTTCCTTTTGCGTCCCGCTGCTGCCCACAATATTTGCGGAGACCATATTGCTGGTGACGGTGGGAAGATTGGCTCCACTTCCAGCGATCTTGAGTTTCTCCGTACCACCGAGGTCATTGGCCGAGATTACCAGGGTGGGGGAGGTGCCGGACTGCGAGAGATTCGATATGCCATTGCCGGAATTTCCTCCCAGCGTCACTTCGAGGGAAGTGTTGGCGCCACGGTCTAGTTCGATCTCATTGGCCCCGGAGAATGAGACGGCCGAGCCATCAGAGGATCCATCGTTGGCATGAGAAGCGGCGGCCAGATTGACGGCTTGTCCGCTGCCCGTAGGGCGGAAGGCCAGTCTGCCCGTGCCACTGAGGTCGATGCTGCCAGTCCCGAAAGCATGGCCGGTCGAAACTTCAGAAACCAGGCCTCCGCCTTCGATCGAATGATCCCCCGTAAGGGTGACTTCGCGAGTGAAGATTACTTCCCCTTCATCCTGCTTTTTGATGCCGCCACTGCCGGTGACTTTCGTCTCGACCGTAAGCGTTCCACCCCCGGTCGCGAGTTTGCGCTCGGCATCGATGACCCAATCCTGCGGAACAAATCCCGAGGAAGGCAATTGACTGGCATCGACTCGGATCTTGAAGACCTGCTCCAGGATACCCTGGCCGGAAAGGGTGGGCCCGACTTCATCCGTATCAAATTGTAGATAAGTGGCGTTTCCCAAGCTGGGGTTCGTGTTGGAATTTGTCGCCACGAAATCCACCATATTCACCGTCTGCTGGACATAGGCCGGAAGATTCGGTTCATCGAGCAGGGCGTTCGGGTAGGGATTGTGGAGGGTCAGGGTTCCATTCGCCACATCCTGATCCGTGATGGTCACAAAATGACCGCCATCACGATAGAAGACGCCATCTTCCTCGTAGTACCAACCGATCACGGCGATGAGAAAATTCTGCTCGATATTCTCATTGGCAATCTCTGTGAGGGTGAGATGGTTGCCATCATTGGGGTTTGTTATGAAGCGGTTGGCCGGGCTGATGCCTTTTGCCGAGAGGTAGGTCTCAATCGCTGAGAGCGTGCCTGTAGAGTAAGTCCCCCCTGAGTCGCTGGTCCCGGCCAAGCCTCCCAAGACCTTGACGAGGTTCAGATAGGCGGCATCGTCCGGTGCGGAATTGAAGAGCTGCGTGAACCCCGCATTGTACAGGTAGCCGATCGCCATCGTTGCCGAGGTCGGTCCGCAGTAATCGCCTCCATCCATGGGAAGCAGCGATCCATTTGAGCCGAAGTCGGTTTGTACCAGATCGGGCGTGGCCGTGTTTTTATCCGGCCAAGTCTGGGCAGGGGATATTCCCAGACCCGCAACGATAAAAGCCCCCACCAAGGCGCGGCCAAAGTACCGCGAATTCCACTCCTTCCTCGAAAGTACCGATTGCGAAGCACTCATGATGACGTTCCTGAAGCCTCCCTTAGGAGGCTTCATTCCGGTTGTCAAAACTTACTTTGAGGAGGAGCCGTCGGGTCTAGGCTTTGGAATAAATCTCGGCACCTTGTTCCTTGAACTCGGCCGATTTCTCTTCCATGCCTTTTTGCAGTACCTCCTGCTCTTCCAACCCCTGCTCGGCCGCATACTTACGGACATCTTCCGTGATCTTCATGCTGCAAAAGTGGGGGCCGCACATGGAGCAGAAGTGAGCCGTCTTTGCCCCATCCTGTGGCAGGGTTTCATCGTGAAACTCCTTCGCCCGATCGGGGTCAAGTCCGAGATTGAACTGATCCTCCCAGCGGAACTCAAAGCGTGCCTTGCTCAAGGCATTGTCCCGGTACTGAGCGCCGGGATGTCCCTTGGCGAGGTCTGCCGCGTGAGCAGCCAGCTTGTAGGTGATGACGCCTTCCTTGACGTCCTGCTTATTGGGAAGGCCCAGGTGTTCCTTCGGCGTGACATAGCAGAGCATCGCGCAGCCGTACCAGCCGATCATGGCCGCACCGATACCGCTCGTGATGTGGTCGTAGCCGGGGGCAATATCCGTCGTCAATGGCCCCAGCGTGTAGAAGGGAGCCTCATGGCACCACTCCAGTTGCTTTGCCATGTTTTCCTCGATCATGTGCATTGGCACGTGGCCGGGCCCTTCGTTCATCACTTGGACCCCCTTATCCCAAGCGCGACGGGTCAGTTCCCCCTGCACCTCAAGCTCACCAAACTGCGCCTTGTCATTGGCGTCCGCAATCGAGCCGGGACGGAGACCGTCTCCGATCGAAAAGCTGACGTCATACGCCGCCATGATGTCGCAAATGTCATCCCAGTGCGTGTAGAGGAAGTTTTCCTTGTGATGCGCCAGGCACCACTTCGCCATGATACTGCCCCCGCGACTCACAATGCCCGTCATGCGACGTGCGGTGAGGGGAATGAAGCGGAGAAGCACCCCGGCATGGATCGTGAAGTAGTCCACGCCCTGCTCGGCCTGCTCGATAAGAGTGTCGCGGAAAAGCTCCCATGTCAGATCCTCCGCCTTGCCATTGACCTTTTCCAGCGCCTGATAGATCGGCACCGTGCCGATGGGCACCGGGGAGTTCCTGAGAATCCATTCGCGTGTGGCGTGGATATTCTTTCCGGTCGAGAGGTCCATAACGGTGTCTCCGCCCCACTTCGTCGCCCAGCGCATCTTCTCGACTTCCTCCTCGATGCTGGAAGCGATGGCGCTGTTGCCGATATTGGCATTGATCTTCACGAGGAAGTTCCGCCCGATGATCATCGGCTCGAGTTCCGGGTGATTGATATTCGCGGGAATGATGGCGCGGCCAGCTGCTACCTCGCTGCGGACAAACTCTGCCGTGATCTGGTTGGGTATCCGCTGAGGAAACCGACGGAAAACCGACGGTGTGTACTCATTCTGCTCCTGGGTGCTGCCGGAGTGTTGCTTATGCAGGTCATTCCGCAGGATGTCTTCGGTCTGGTTGGTAATCTTCGCGCGTCCCAGATTTTCGCGGATGGCGATGAACTCCATTTCCGGGGTGATGATTCCCTGGCGTGCATACCAGAGCTGCGTGACAGGATGACCAGAGGAGGCACGCAAAGGCTTGCGCTTGGCATTCTCGGGGGAGTGGAGTGGAGACAATCCTCCCCGACGTTCGGAAGCAATCTGGGCATGGCTGGTGCTCAGGTAACCATTGTCCTGTGGCTTGATCTCGCGGCCATCATACTCCGCCACATCGGAACGCTTTAAAATCCACTCCCGGCGGAGAGCGGGAAGCCCCTGCTCCACATTTCCCTCAAAGTCAGGATCTCCCCAGGGTCCCGAGGTGTCGTACACACGTACGGGTTCGTTGATCTCGATTTCTCCGCTGATGCTCTTGGTCGGAGACAACTCGATCTGGCGCATCGGCACTTGTACATCGGGATGGATCTCTCCTTGCACGTACACACGCGAGGAATTCGGAAACGGCTCGCTGCTGTCAGGCTGGATGGACTCTTTTGGCGCTATCATAGGAATGGGTAGTTTGCGGTTGCTCGGCTCATTCCCGCTCGGGGATCACGCATGCCACTCCTGCCAGAGCCCACCGGACTCCTGCCACACAACAGAATTGTGCTTCAATGGCGGTCTGCATCGTCTCCCTTCGCCGGTTTTAGCCGAATCAGGTTCCAAGGGTCTTCCGATCGATTTCTCGCTCGAAACTCTCAGCACTAGGCTCCCCTGCAATAGTCGGTACTCTCAGCCATCTCTGCTTCGAGGTCAATTGCCAATGAGACAGGTCTTTTGTATGTGCATTGAATTTAATTGTTGACGAATGTATTCATTTGCATACATTCGTCACATCTGACCATGAAAAGCATACCTCTCAGCGTTCGAATCAGTGAGGATGATGCCGCGTTCCTGGCACGAGTGGAGTTAGGCGATGCAAAGACTCCCAGTGACAAAATCCGAGCCATCATCTCCGAAACCCGTCGCCGCATGGATGGCGTGGAAGACTTCTCCGATTGTGCCGAATTACTCCGGGACATGATGACTCCCGCCTTCCGCCGAATACGCGAAGGCAACAAGGAACTTGGCCTTAGGTCGGACTTCGTTGAGAGGCTGGGGGAGTGGTTGCCGGAATCCTTAGCGTACTTCATCGCCAGCAGTCCCGATGAGAAGATGAATAAGCGTACCCTGCATGATTTCGAGGGGGCGCTGGCGGACCGTGTCTGTGGACTTTTGGAATTCTTTTTGCGTCTTGGAGTCACTCAGGAATCTCCCTGTTATGATCCAGCCTTAGTGGTTTCAAGACTTAAGACCATTTTAGAACTCGCCGAAATAGCGGCCAAACATCAACCTCAGCAAACAACACCAGAACAATGAAAGAATCCCTCACTGCCCGCGTAGGTCGTATCATTAGCGGAGGCGCACACAAAGTCGTCGAGGCTTTGGAAAACGCTTCACCCGAGATCGTCATGGAGCAATCCATCCGTGAAATCGATGGCGTTGTGGACGAGGTCCGTGCCGAGTTGGGAGCGGCGAATGCACGCCGCCACCTCGCCAGCACCCGACTTATGGAGGAAAATCGCCGCCACGAGGATCTCGCCGAGAAGATCGAACTCGCTTTGCGCGAGAAGCGCGAGGAACTCGCTGAAGCTGCCATCGCCAAGCAAATGGACATCGAGGCTCAGATTCCCGTTTTGGAAAACACCATCACCGGCTGTGTGGAAAAGGAAAAGGAACTTGAGTCCATGATCTCAGCCCTTCAGGGCCGTAAGCGGGAAATGGCAGAAGACCTCCGCCAATATCGGGCATCCGAGTTGCGGCAATCAGCTCCGACTGCAGGCTCTTCTCCGGCGGCCACCTACGAGCGCCGTGCCGAGGGGGCACAAGAGGCCTTTGATCGGGTGATGGAGCGCCAGACTGGCATTGCTGGTCGCCCCGTATCCGCAAACGAATCTCAACTCGCAGAGTTGGAGGAGTTGGCGCGGAAAAACCGAATCAAGGAGCGTCTGGCTGCTGCCAAAACTCGGATCACGGAATGATCTCGTCCCTCATCAGTTTCCGATCTCATCAAGGCCGGAAACTGCCACACAGTCATCAAGCCGCACACTTCTATTAGGAACTACACTTTGCTCTCATGACATTCCTGCTTGCTGGAGATAATCTTCCTTTCACGATCGCCCTTGGCCTCATGTTTGGTATTGGCCTTCTCGAAATCCTGTTTTCCGTGTTCGGTCCGGGATTCTCCAGTTTGATCGAGGCAGGCATGCCGGATCTGGGTTCAGACCCGAGTGCCGGGAATCTTGATGCCACAGGCTTTGAGGATGCCACCCCGCTCTCGAAGCTTCTTGGGTGGTTGCGTGTTGGTCAAGTCCCCCTTCTTGTGCTCTTCATCGTGTTTTTGACGGCCTTCGGCATGCTCGGATTGGTCATTCAAGGCATGTGGCAGCACTTCACGGGGGCTTTTATCCCAGGATGGATCGCCTCCGTCCCAGCCTTTGCGTTGGCTCTTCCCTGCGTGCGGACAGTGGGAGGCGTGATTGGCCGCTTGATGCCCAAGGATGAAACTTCCGCTGTCTCAGAAGATTCCTTCATTGGACGCATTGCCATCGTCACCTCGGGGACTGCCCGCCCGGGTCATCCGGCAGAGGCGCGGCTCACCGACCAGTTCCGACAAGATCACTATATCTTGGTTGAGCCAGACGACAGGACCGAGCAGTTCGAAAGCGGCTCGCACGTTTTGCTCGTGAGTCGGATCAATACGGTTTTCAAAGCAATCCGCAACACCAATACCGCCTTGGTTGACGAGTCCGCCTCCTAGTCCCTCTCCCTCAATCCCATCCCATCACCAACACTACCATGTCAAACGACCTCAGCACCTTGTTCACCATTCTTATCGTTGTCGGCATTCTCCTTGTCGCCCTTGTGACGATCGGACTTATCCTAGCGCGACTCTATCAGCGCGCTTCCAAGGAGACTTCATTCGTTCGCACCGGTTTCGGCGGCCAGAAGGTCATCATGAGCGGTGGAGCCATCGTGCT
>Ga0351859_1160_pt1 | contig 13577 bp, 9 predicted proteins | sample BONcelFGM3001D11_FD_206789 | JGI IMG/M metagenome (GOLD analysis project Ga0351859, IMG submission 206789) | Enriched cells from coal bed in the Powder River Basin, Montana, United States - BONCAT cells FGM rep2 HSBNCT.FGM.300.1.D11 ... | reverse complement strand
TATCTGCTTTATCCTACTTTTCAGGATTATCAAAACAACAAATCGTTAACTGCAGCTTTGGAATCCACAAGAAACAAGATACAAAAGCTTAATCCGGATCTCTCAAAAGATCAGGTTGAAAAGATGGTAACTCTTGTTGAGGACAGCATAAAAATAGCTGATCCATCAATACTTGAAGCAAGAAAAAAGAGAGTAAAACTAGGCTTGGATCTTCAGGGTGGTATGCGAGTAGTTTTGGAAGTTAATACCGGAAAGTTATTAGAAAAAATTGCTAATAATCCTGATGATGTTTTCAAAAAAGTATTAGCTGAAGCTCAGGCTGAGGCTTTGAAAACTGATGAATCTGTTGTTGATATCGTAGGCAGAAAATTTCAGGAAAGAAATATAAGATTAAGCAGATATTATGGGACCATTAGACAAGATGACGCTGAGATTATGGATGAATTGTCAAAATCAGCCGAAGATGCCGTTAGTAGAGCAATGGAAATTATAAGAAACAGAGTTGATCAATACGGAGTTTCTGAGCCTTCGATATCCAGACAAGGCAGCAGAAGAGTTATTGTTGAACTTCCCGGTGTTGCAAAAGAAGAAGAAGCCAAACAGCTTTTACAGGGCACCGCTTTATTGGAATTCAGATTGGTAAAGGATGCTGAATTAACTTATCCTATTATGCAAAGAATTGATGATGTTCTTGCTCAAAGAACTAAATCCGGAGTTAAAGATTCTCTTGGTAATGAAGTTGCTGTTTTGGATACTGCAAAAAATTTATCGGATACAACTTCTGCCGCTGATACAACAAAACAGTTATCTGAAGAAGAATTCAGAGCACAACATCCTTTCTTTACGGCGGCGGTACTAAATCCTCAAAGCCCAAATGCTGATGCATATGTTAGCAAGGATGATAGAAACAAAATTGAATATTGGTTAGGTTTACCTGAAGTTCAAAAAGTTATTCCTGATAACGTTGAATTTGTATTTTCGGCAAAACCGTTTACTTCTACAGATGGTAAACAAATATTTATGATGTATTTGGTTAACAAAACCCCTGAACTTACTGGTGGAGTTGTTACCGACGCACGGGCTAATATAGATCCGAATACATCTACACCTGTTGTAAATATGGAAATGAATTCCGAAGGTGCAACCGATTGGGCAAGAATAACCGGTGCTAATGTTGGAAAAAGAATTGCAATTATGCTTGATGGAGTTGTTTTTACAGCACCAAATGTAAAAGGAAAGATTCCCGGCGGTCGTTCACAGATCGAAGGGTCAGAAAATATGGAAGAAGCAAAACTGCTTGAGATCGTTCTTAAAGCTGGTGCGCTTCCCGCCCCTGTTGATGTAATTGAAGAAAGAATTGTTGGTCCTTCATTGGGTCAGGATTCTATATCAAGTGGATTCAGTTCTGCAATGATAGGTTACATTGCTGTTGGTTTATTTATGATTTTCTATTATAGACAAGCAGGAACAGTAGCTGCACTTACTCTTGTGCTTGTTATACTTTTTATACTTGGTATTCTTGCAGGTTTTAGTGCAACACTAACACTTCCGGGTATTGCTGGTATCGTACTTACAATTGGTATGGCGGTGGATGCAAATGTACTTATCTTTGAAAGAATAAGGGAAGAAATGGGAACCGGTAAAACAATGAAAGCATCTATCGATAGTGGTTTTGCAAGAGCATATTCAGCTATCATTGATTCAAACATAACTACATTTTTTACAGGTATCATTCTTTATCAGTTTGGTACCGGTCCTGTTCAAGGATTTGCACTAACACTAATGATCGGTATTGCTTCCTCGTTATTCGGTGCGCTTATTGTTACAAGACTTGTGTTAGATGTGCTCGTTTCAAGAGGCGTTAAAATCAGCGTTGGTTAAAATTTTTATTAAGGAGTTAATTTATAAATGCGAGTATTTCATAATTTAAATGTAGATTTTTTAGGCAAGAGAAAATTTTTCTATATGTTTTCCTTGGCTTTATTTGTAATAGGATTGCTCAGCGTAGTCTTTAAGGGATTAAGCTTTGGTATAGATTTTAAGGGTGGATCTGAAATCGTACTTCAGTTTGAAAAGCAAATTGATATTGCAGAAGTAAGAAAAGATATTGAAAATATTGGACTCGGAAATGTTGAAGTTAGAACATTTGGAGGAGAAACCGGCGCCCTCATCAGAACAGAACTCCAAGAATTACCTCAAGATGTTTACCCCAATGTAGTTAAGAGTATTGAGGATGAAATAAAAAACATAGTACCAAATGTTGCTTTTAATGTAGTTGAAAAATCAGCGACTTCAATTACCTACTCTTTCCCAAACCCTGATACGACAAATTTAGTTGCAGAAAAACTTTTTGCAGCAGGATTTCAATCTGGTAAAGTTTCTGAGGAACCAGATAACACGCAAATAGATGTTAGTGTTGGCATCTCTGAATGGATTAAAGAAAATCTTAGACAAAAAATTAAAGACAATCCTTTTAAAGTTGTTAAAGAAGATCGGGTGGGACCAAAAGTTGGTGACGAGCTAAAAAGAGATGCAGTTATTGCTGTACTTTTATCTTTAGTTGCTATTCTTATTTACCTGGGTTTTAGATTTAAGTTTGTTTTTGCTGTGGGTGCAGTTGCAGCACTTTTCCACGATGTACTTATAACACTAGGACTTTACTCCGCTTTATACGGCGTTATTCCTGGATTAAACTTAGACATTGATCTTTCTGTAGTTGCAGCTTTTTTAACACTTGTTGGTTACTCAATTAATGATACAGTTATCGTTTTCGATCGTGTAAGAGAGAATATGAAAATCCATAAAACTCTGCCATTGATAGATGTGATGAATAAAAGTATTAATCAGACAATGAGCAGAACAATAATTACCGGTTTGACTACTTTATTAACTGTATTTATACTTCTGCTTTTAGGTGGCGATGTTTTAAGAGCATTCGCCTTTACACTTTTCTTTGGTATTATTATCGGTACTTACTCATCAATATTTGTGGCAAGCGCATTTGTATTGGAATATGCAGAAAGAGTAAAAAAGAAAGTTCAATTTTCATAAGAACTAAATTAGATTAATTTAAAAGCCGATGGAGAAATTCATTGGCTTTTTAGTTTTAAACCTTCTCAATAAATATAACTTTATTTAACACTAAGCAGGTTTACCTAAGTTTAATATTGAGTACTTTAATCTCATCACCAAGACAAACGGTATCTGCTTTTGCCCAATCTAATTTAACGTAGATTGGAAAAACGGGATTTTCCAATGGCACATCGCTCCCGGAGGGTACTTTATAAAATCTGTAAGTAGAATCATTTATCTCAATAAAATATCCACCACAGCAAAAACATTCTCTAAAATCTATTCCTGTTATTGTACCGTCACTCATAAACTCATTTGCATCTTCTGAGCAAGACGAAATGCACATAAGCAAAATCATTCCAACAAATAATAATCTTTTCATTTAATTACCATTTTTAATTGTAATAAAGATATGATCATAAAATTAAGATACAATGTATAATGCGATACTTATGAATAACTTTCTTTACGAGGAATCGTCTGTTCTTGTCCAAAGTTATTTCGTTACTAGTTAAACCTGATATAAATTCAGTTCGTTAAACAAAAAATGATAAAAGGGAAATTTGAAAAGCATTACGAGAATTTGGAAATGTTGCTTGACTTATAATTAGTTTTTTTACAATCTTGGTGCGGTAGAATTATCCGCAATTCCATAAAAAAGAAAATATTTAATCCGCGCTATAATTAATAGCCGATTTGCCAATATATATACTTTTTGTACGTATGCAACCCGTAACGATTGAAGAATTAAAAAAAGTGATTGCTTTAAGTGATTTGCCCGATGAAAATCTGCAATGGATCTTAGATCATTCAGAAGTAATTGAATATAAAGATGGTGACATCGTGGCTAAAACTGGTGATCCGGCTGAATCTATGTTCTTCATTATTGAGGGCAGAATCGATTATTATAGTAATATAAATGGCAGGCTGGTATTTTATCATTATTTTACAAATGATGCCGACTCAGGTGGAGTATCAGGTTTACTCCCTTATTCGAGGATGAAAGTGTATGCGGGTAATTCAGTTGTTGTCGGGAGGCTTCGTGGACTCCAACTTCATAAGGATCATTTTCAGGAACTAGAACAACTCAATCCTGCTTTTATCCAACGGCTTATCAGTTATATGACCGAACGTGCCAGATCTTTTGCAACAACACAAATGCAACACGAAAAGGTAAGTGCATTGGGTAATCTTGCTGCCGGCATTGCACACGAACTCAATAATCCTGCATCTGCTATCAACCGGATATCCTACGAGCTAACAAATCGGCTATTTCTGAATATTGAGCTCACAGAAAAAATACTCCGCCAAAATATCAACGCAGATCATATTCAATATCTCAGAGAAAAGATTGAGTCTAAGGAGAGTACACCAAAGCAAAAACTGAGTGCACTGCAACGCATGAAAAATGAGGACGGACTGATGGAATGGCTTGAGGCAAAGGGACTTCCAACTGATCAGCAGGTTGTTGAAACATTCATTGAAACCGGCTTTAACAGCGAAGATCTTGAAACCTTAGCCAATAAAGTTCCAAGCGATGAGCTAGTTCAAATTCTACTCTGGGTAGAAAATTTACTCAGCTCGCAAAGAGTGATTAAAGATCTGGCAGAAGCTTCTACCCGAATATCAGCATTGGTTGGTGCAATAAAGAGCCACGTTCATATGGATAGAACAAATGAAAAGCAGCGTACAGATATTCATAAAGATATTGAGAATACACTGACACTGCTGGGACACAAACTTCGTGAGAAAAATATCACTGTGAAAAAATCGTTCTGCGAAAATCTCGAAAATGTTCCAGCATACGTTGGAGAACTTAACCAGGTCTGGACAAATATTATTGATAATGCAATTTATGCTCTTAATCAGGATGGAGAAATTACCATTGAAACAACATGTGATACTAAAAATGTTTATGTGAAGATCATTGATAATGGTAGTGGCATCCCGACTGAAATTCAATCAAGAATATTCGATCCTTTTTTTACTACGAAGACAGTTGGTGAAGGAACAGGTATCGGACTGGATCTTGTAAACAGAATCATCAAACATCATAGTGGTGAAATAAAAGTCTATTCCAAACCAGGCAGAACAGAATTTCATGTTTGTCTGCCTCTTACTGGGTAAAGGAAATCATATTAATGAAACTACCATTTATAATAATTGTTGATGACGATGAGCAGGTGCTTCGAGCAATCCAGCGCGATATCCGCAATAAGTATCATAATGATTACCGGACAAGTGCGACCAATTCTGCAAATGAAGCCCTTGAACTAATAAAAGATTTAAAGCTGAAGAACGAAACAGTTGCGCTGTTTATTTCAGATCAGCGAATGCCTGAAATGGAAGGCACAACATTCCTGGAAAAAACGAAAGAGATCTATCCTGATGCAAAATCAGTTCTTCTAACTGCTTACTCTGATACTGAAGTGGCGATAAAAGCAATAAACGATATTAAGCTCAATTACTATTTGTTGAAACCGTGGAGTCCTCCTGAAGAAAAACTTTACCCTGTTGTGGATGATCTGTTAGACGAATGGCAGGCTCAGTACAAACCCGATCATGAAGGTATCCGCATAATTGGTTTCCAGTGGTCACCAAAATCTCATAGTCTCAAAGAATTTCTTTCAGGAAATTTAATTCCTTATTTATGGATGGATGTTGAGAACAATCCTGATGCTGAGAAATATCTTGTCAGCGCTGATGTAAAACGGGAAAGTCTGCCATTAGTGGTGTTAAAAGATGGTAATTCGATGATTGATCCATCATTACCTCAACTGGCTCAGCGCATTGGACTTCGGCAGACAGCATCTCAAAAAATGTACGATGTGCTCATTATAGGTGGAGGTCCGGCTGGAATAGCTGCTTCAGTATATGGTTCCTGTGAAGGACTGAAAACAATTTTAATTGAAAAGAGTAATCCGGGCGGTCAGGCAAGCAGTAGTGCACGGATTGAAAATTACTTAGGTTTTCCAACAGGGCTTTCGGGAGCTGATCTTAGTCGTAGGGCAATAGCACAAACTCTACGTTTCGGAACTGAAATTCTCACTCCCAAGACAGTAAAAAATATAAGGCTGCAGGATGGATATAAAATTACTGAGATGACAGATGGTTCGGAGGTACACAGCAAATCAATCATCATTGCTACAGGTATTCAATATACCCAGTTGGAAATTCCGGGTCTGGAAAAATTTACAGGAGCTGGTGTGTATTATGGCTCTGCTTCTGTAGAGGCACATGCTTGCAAGGATGAAATCGTTTATATCGTCGGTGGTGGAAATTCAGCCTGCCAGGCAGCAATGCATATAAGTAAATTTGCTAAAGAAGTAATCATAGTCATCAGAAGAGACTCGATAAAAAAAACTGCCGCAAGCTATCTAATTGAAAATATCAGCAAAACACCAAACATTAAAGTTCAAACGAGTACTGAAATCGTATCAGTTGAAGGCGATAAAGTTTTAGAAAAAATTACTTTCAAAGATTCAAATTCAGGTGAAGAAAACTCTGTACCCGCAAGAGCATTGTTTATTTATATCGGAGCGAAACCCGGTACTTCATGGCTGAACAACACAGTTCTTAAAGATGATAAGGGTTACATATTAACAGGCAGTGATCTGACAAAAGAGAAATCATTTAATGTTTTCTGGAAATTAGAGAGGAAGCCATTTTTACCTGAAACGAGTGTGCCCGGAATATTTGCTTCGGGTGATGTAAGATCAAACGCATTGACTGGCATATCTTCAGCAGTAGGTGAAGGTGCAATGGCAATACGGTTTGTCCGTAAATATCTTGAACAGATGTAAATTTAATCGTAATCCAAAATTATCGTTACTAGAAAAGATCTTATTTATTTTCAAATTATAAAAAGGAGTTGGCGATGCAGAAATTTTTAATAGTTTCCCCACACACGCATGAGGAATGTACTCGGGTTATAAAACAAACCCTTGCTATCGGATATCTCACTCATTTTTACTGGGGATGTAAATCTGGCGATCACACCGGGTACGCAATGATCGATGCGGAAAGTGAAAAGGAAGCTCTCCTTTCAATTCCAACAGTCATCCGTAACAAAGGGAAAGCAATAGGAATCATTCAGTTCGACCCGAAGGTTGTTGAGAAGTGGTAAGCAAAAGATAAAAGTGATCCGTCAGCAAATAAATTTATTCTAAATCAATAATTTGAATTTATATTCTGAGGCAAATCATATCAGAGTAAAAATAATTTCAAACTATTTATTTCTATTGGTTAAAGACTTTCATCTAATGATGATCTCATTTTGTCAATTTACTTTCACTATTACCATAGTCATATCGTCATTAGGCGGAGTGGAGCCTCGGAAAAGTTTTACTTCGCTCCATACTTTGTCCATTACTTCTGTGGAACGAGATTTAGATTTGCCTTTTAGTACTTCATTAAGTTTATCTTCACCAAACAATTCATCTTTTTCGTTCATTGCTTCTGTAATTCCATCTGAAAAGAATGCAAATATTTGATTTGATTTTGTTTTAATTTCAACTTCCTGCAAAGTTCTATCAAACACTTCTCCTTTTTCTAAACCCAATCCTATTCCTTCTGTTTTTATTGATTCAACAGTGCCATTGTTAGCTGTAATAAGCGGCATATGTCCTGCCCTGCAAAATTTAACAGTCTTTGTTTCCGTATCAAACAATGCTAACGTCATAGTAATAAACCAGCTTCGTTCAATGGATTCATATAGGCGTTTATTAATTTCAATTAAAATTTCTTTTGGACTGAAACTCATTTTTGTTGATATCTGTACCATCGTCTGAAGCTTAGTCATATATAAAGATGCTGATAATCCTTTACCGGAAACATCTCCAACGGCAACAAATAATTTTGTATCCGAAAGTTGAATAAGATCATAATAATCGCCGCCAACCTGCATAGCAGGAATCATTTCTCCGCAGATATCTAATCCATTTAAATTAGGAATACATTTAGGAAGTAAACCTTGTTGTATTTTTCTTGCAAGATCAAGGTCTCTTTCAATTTTTATTTTTTCAGATTCGGATTGATATAGTCTTGCATTTTCTAAAGAGATAGCTATTTGATTTGCAGCAGCGTTTAAAAGTTCAAGGTCCTTTCCGCCAAATTTTGAGCCGGAATATTTTAAACCAAATAAAAGTGCACCAATGACTTTTGATTTGACTATCATAGGAATAATTGAATAGACACCTTCTTCAATTAATCTCTCTGCTTTATCGGGAAATACTTTAATAAAATCCTGCTGCTCTATTACAGGAGTATTAGAGACCAATGATTTTTCTTTAAAAACAGTAATAATGTTGGATTTTTCAATCACACAATCCGGATTTGAGAATCCTATACCGCGTGATAATGTTAAAACATCTTTTTTATAATCTCTTAAAAGAATTCCAAATTTATTAATCTTTAGAGCTTCAATAAAAGTTGTACTTGTTAAATCAAGTATTTTATCAGTTCCAACTACTGTTGATACATCGTTACTGAATTGTATTAAAACCCTTTGATAAGCAAATTGTTCAGGGTAAAATTTTCTTGTAAGAAAACTTTGAAATTTATCTTTAGTTGATTGGAATACAAAAGCAAAAATCAAAAAGAATATTCCTGCAACAAATCCTTGATTCTCTGCTCCAAGTACTCTGCTTATACCCTGCCCCAACAAATAGATCACAATAAAATATATTGCTGCAACCGTTGCCATTGCTGCCCCATAAATAATAGTATTTCTAACAACAATGCTTACATCAAGTAAATGATATTTAAAGATAGCATACGCAAAAATTATTGGGACAAAAACTACAAGTACGATCGGCATATAGTATTCAGGAGAATTAAAAACAGTATCAGAAATTGCTGGAGCAATTGCACCAACGTATAACTGAATCAGGCTTCCGAATGTAAATGCTATAATAAAAAGCAGGACTGGTTTTTTCTTAATTGGGTTTTTTTCTCGTCTGTACTGGACTAATAATGAGAACCAGGAGACAATATAGATTATTAAAAACGTTATTCGTGTAAAGGATTGCCATGATCTAAATAATCTTAGTGAATTAAAATTTGTCCAATACAAAGAGCTTGCAATTATGATACCTGTTAGGCTTAATATAATTGCGGCAGCAATTAAAGCAATCTTTACGCTTTTTTTGGTTGCAAATTTAAATTGCACAGGAAATGACCAGACAAAGTATAGAACTAAAAACTGAACGAATACCTGACTGATAATAATAATGCTCCCAGCTATCAATGCAGTTTCAGGTTGTTCGGTGATAAACTTTATAAAGAACAAATCATCGAGCGGAAATAAAACACCTGCTGCAGTTAGTACTGTAAACACGCCAAGTGCATAAAATATTCTTTGGGCTAATCCATCTGGCTTTGCACTGTAAACTATAAAACCAATCAAAAGAAATATTAATCCACTTATTGCTGCTGCTAATTTGTCAAATTGTATTAGCTTTTTTACATAGACTTTTGTTTTAAGAATTTCGCCGGTTTTTTTCTCAACGGTATAGTCAGCTAATTCTCCAGAATTAAATTCATTAAGTATTTCCTGAGCTTGAAGAGTTCCACTAAGTTTAACGCCATCAATTTCTAATAACTGGTCACCGTTTCTTATTCCAGCATTCCAGGAAACACCATTAACTTTAACCTTATCAAAATATATTGCAACAGAATCCTTTGATACCTTTTTGGGTTCCCACAAACATTCATCATTTGACTGCAATCTTACTTCAAGTGAAAAGTAAATAGACAGCACAGCAATAAAAGCAAGGATTAATGTTAATCCGGATGCAATGTTTAATCTGTATTTAAGAAAGTATCTTTTAAGTTCGTTCATTTTATTTGAACTTTTGAATATAATTTCAATATTTTATTTTACTTTTATAACAACCAGAGTTATGTCGTCTGATTGATGGGCACCATCAGTAAATTTTTGGACTTCGTTCTGTATTCCTTTTAAAATAGCTTCTGCTGAAGTGCTTGCCATCTGTAATGATAATTTTTCCAATGCTTCGTCGGAAAATTCCTCACTTTTTTTATTCATGGCTTCAGAAATTCCATCTGTAAACATTACAATAATATCGTCTTTCATCAATTGAATTTTTTCTGATCTATATCGCATTAGTGTTTTCATAACTCCAAGTATCATTCCACCAATTTCAAGTTTTATAATTTTTCCATCTCTAATTAGCAATGGTGGATTATGACCTGCATTTACATACTCAAAAGTTTTATCAAGGTTGTTCAAAGTTCCCCAGAAAAAAGTAATAAATCTGCCATCGGTAGTATTTTTTGAGATCAGATCATTTATTAATCCGGTTGCTTCATCTAAAGGAATATTCTGTCTGCAGATAACTTGTAAAAATGCCTGCATATTAGCCATCAGTAGAGAAGCTGGAACACCTTTACCAGACACATCTGCAATTGCAACTACGCAATCATTCTCATCAAGCTCAATAATATCGTAGTAATCACCGCCAACTTGTTTTGAAGAAACATTTACGGCAGCTATATCAAAATTATTTAAGTAGGGAATTTTTTGCGGTAAAAGATTTCTTTGAATCTCACGAGCGATATCCAATTCTTCTTCCATCTTTTGTTTTTCTAATGCCTCTATAAAAAGTCTTCTGTTTTCCATCGATATTATTGCAAGACTTCCAACAGAAAAAATAAATTCGATATCAGCGTCAGTGTAATCAATATTATTTATCCTTCTACCGAGAATGATAAGTCCTTTAGTCTTGCCCTGAATCTGCATTGGAACTATTACCTCGATTCCCATTCCATATAATGAAGGAAACAACAAAGCAACTTGTTCCCTATTTAAAGAAGTAGTTATTTGATGATAATCTAATTTTCTCAGATTAGATAGTAATTCATCAACAGGCAGTTTTGGTTCGATAACTTCAATATCATTACCTTCAAATCGAAGCAAAGCATATTTCTGTACAAGAAATTGTCCTATCAAGGCAAAAATAAGCAATCGTGTAACTTTGGTCGATTCTGAAAATAAACCAAACTCTTTACTCAGTTCAAATAGCGAACTTAGCCTTTGTATCCTTGAATCAAGCTCACGATTAACCAATTTCAATTCATCAACGATTATTGAGTTTTGAATAGCCGAAGCTGAAATATTTAAAATTGTTTTAAGGAAGTCGAGATCATCTTTGGTGTAATCCTGCTTATTAAGTTTTTCACCAAGGCAAACAATTCCAACACATTCGTTTGATGAACTAATTTTTTCAGAAGCTAAAATATTATTATCAGTAAAGAATTTTTTTAAATCATTATTTTCATTACAATTTTCATCTGCATCAATATCAGGAAAAAGTAAAATACTTTCTTCATTAATCCCTTTATAAGATTTTGCTTTAAGTTTGCCATTTATGTTTAATACAATGATTCCTCTTGTAGCAAGGAATTTACCGAGGCAGGTTAAAAGAACGTTGTTAAGAATAAAATTTAAATCGAGACTTGAATTAATTACACGGCTGAATTCAACAAGTGCAGTAAGGTTACGTTTAACTTTTAAATTATCGTTATCCTGCATTGCTCTGCGCTACTTTTAAATTTTTGGATAGCAGCACTTCATTATATTTTCCGGGAATCGAAACATATTTAACATCATCCATAAGAGTTTTCATTAAATACATACCTAACCCTCCAACTCTTCTTTGCCTATAATATTTTTGTAAGTCGGGTTCAGGAATCATTTCCGGCTCAAAGGACTTTCCATAATCAGTAATACTAACAACAAAACGAGAAGCAGTGGATTTTGTTTTGATAATCAGTTCCCCATCAGGTACAGATTTATAAGCGTGCCTAATAATATTTGTGCAAGCTTCATCTACAGCAAGAATAATATTTTCCACCGCATCAGATTTCATTCCTGATTCGTATGCAGAGGAGCTAATAAAATCTCTGATGATAGAAAGATTTTCAGTCTTGCTTTTAACTTTAAGTTTTTTAGTCTTCACTTTATTTTATCTCTGTAAATTTCTTTACTGCTTCGTCCTCAGATTTGAAAATTTCGTAAAGCAAAGGAAATCCCAGGAGATCAAAAATGTTATAAACTTTGTCGCTCATACCGGAAAGTTTAATATCTCCCTTGCTGTCTCTGATCTTTTCTATATAAGCCATAAATACGCCTAAACCGGCACTGCTTATGTAGGCCAAATCTTTAAAGTCAACTACTATTTGGTAACAGTTCTTTTCAATAAGATCTACAAAATTATTCTCAAGGATTGGTGCAGTATGTGCATCAAGATATCCTTTAAGGTTTATTATACTTACAGCACCTTGGTTTTTAATTGAGGTGTTGAATTCTGCCATTCTTTAACTCCATCTATGTTATTTTTTTTATGCCACTTTAATATAACTAAAGTTATATCATCATACTGAGAGTGGTTTCTGGAAAATAATGTTACATCTTTTATAACTTCATTTGCAATTTTATTTACAGTTTCATTTGAATATTCAATTAGAATTTCAGAAAATCTCTGCTCGCCAAAATCTTCAAATTCTTTGTTTTTAGCTTCTGTAATTCCATCGGTATAAAAAACTAAAGTGTCATTTTGTTTTAGATCAATTTTAATTTCTTCCAGATGATTACTGAACAGATTTTGATTGGCTAAGCCAAGTCCGATGCCTGAAGGTTTAAAAGTTTCTACTGAATTACTTCTAACCAAAAGCGCGGGACAATGCCCTGCTCTTGCAAAACGAACAACTTCATTTTCGAAATCAATAATCCCATACAAAGCACTTACAAAACTTTTTTTGTTCAATGTGTTTTGCAAAATTTCATTGGCTTTAATTAAAATATCTTTAGGACTTTCAATTATTCGGGATAAAGAACTAAAGATACCTTTCACTTCAGCCATAATAAATGCAGCTGAAATTCCTTTTCCGGAAACATCGGCAATAATAAATCCAAACTTGTCTTTAGATATTTCGAAAAAGTCATAGTAATCACCACCAACTTCAAATGCTGGAATGAACACAGAGGAAATTGAAAGATGTTCAAATTCAGGATCCTTTGCGGGTAATATTTTCTTTTGAATTTCCCTTGCAACATCTAACTCTTTTTCAAGACGTTCCTTTTCAATTGACTGCTCCAATAACAGTGAATTTTCTATTGCAACTGAGGCGTAATCAGAAAAAGTGTTTATTGCTGTTTTATCTTCTTCATAAAATATCAGTTCGTTTTTTCTAGCTGCAATTAAAAAACCCTTTATCTCATTATAACTTCTTAAAGGAGATATTGCTATACTTCCAAATTTTTCCGAAAGTTGAGATTTATTTGCAAACTTTTGCAAACTGCAAATTTTTGTTTCAGTGATATTCTCACAAAATCCACTTTCAAGTAAAAACTGATCAATTAAATCAGCATCAACTAATGCAATGTTTTTATTTGCTATAATTTTTCTATTACCGTTTTCTTTAATAACAATCCAGGCTGAATCTGCGCTGCTAACCTTTGTAGTAATATCAGTAATAGTTTC
>Ga0351859_1141_pt1 | contig 14451 bp, 8 predicted proteins | sample BONcelFGM3001D11_FD_206789 | JGI IMG/M metagenome (GOLD analysis project Ga0351859, IMG submission 206789) | Enriched cells from coal bed in the Powder River Basin, Montana, United States - BONCAT cells FGM rep2 HSBNCT.FGM.300.1.D11 ... | reverse complement strand
GACTTCTATCTGATTAAAGTAACAGTACCTTTAATTGTGATTATTTTCGAACTTCCCTCAATCCCCTCTCTATATTTCAACACATAAACATAAACTCCTTTTTCACAAAGTTTTCCGTCGGCTGTTCCATCCCATCCTTTTTCCGGATCAGAGCTGTTAAATATAAGTTGTCCCCACCTATTAAAGATTTGTAACGAATAAGGCTCAAGCGTATTGCGTCCGGTAAAAGGTTTGAAAACATCATTCCTCCCATTATAATCAGGGGTAAAAGCATTAGGCATATACACGTCCGGACTGTAATAATAGCTTCTTGATGTGGTATCAGGACAACCCTCAGCGCTCATTGAGATCAGAATAATGGTATAATTTCCTTCGAGTTCATACCTAGTTACTGGTTGAAAGAGCGTGGATGTAAAATTATTATCAAAATCCCAGAAATAGTTTATTGCACCTGTTGTTTGATTTTCAAAACGCAAGACACCGTTCAAATCAGATTCATTTGTAAAATAATTGAATGCGCTTATTGGCTTAGGGACAACAGAAATTGTGGAAAAGGTGCTGCCAACACACCCAAAAGCATCTGTTATCTCCAAACCAACTTCATATTCTTTAACTTGATCAAAAATAATTGTAATCGGATTTCCCTCAAAATGGCGTTCGTCATCAGGAGATGATTTAGCATACCAGTTATACTTTATAAGTGTTGTATCAACAGGGATGCTTTCATCAGAAAAAACAATTTCTTTGCTCTGACAGGGTAATTCATAACTATAAGCTGCAATTGGCGGATTATGAATTTCAACTTGCTGAACAACCGTATCCACACATCCATACTGATTTGTAACGATAAGTCGAACAGGAAACTGCCCTGCCTCATGAAACACCACTGTGGGCTGCCTAAGGTCAAGATTAGTCGCTGTGACCGGAGCATTGCCAAAATCCCATTTCCACAAAGTAATATCTGCTCCTGATGAAATATCATTCAGTTCTATTGCCTGGGAAGTGCAATTGCTATAGCTTGAAAAGGCAGCTTCGGGGTATGGAATGACCTCAACCTGATTGACCGTATCCGACTTACAACCATTATTTGTTGTAACTGTTAACCTTACGTTGTAAATGCCTGTATCCGCAAAAGCGTGTGTGACCTGACTCCCTGGAACATTGTCAGAAAGGCCGTCGTCCCACTCCCATTTACGGCCAATAATTGATCCAGAATCCAGTTCCGAATTATCGGTAAAAGTCAATGGTAAGCCCGGACAGGAGGTAGCTTCTGCTGAGACAGTAAATTTGGCATTAGCTACCGGATGAACATTGATTGGAAGCGTTGATAGCCTCTCGCCACATTCAGGAGAAACGGCATAAACACGAATGGTATCGGGTCCAACCGAATTCCAAAGGAATGTTACATAATTATTTTCAGCTGAGCCAATAACTTCGCCTCTGCCCGATGACCATTGAATGCTGGAAAAGATTCCACTAATAAGATATCCTGATGGGGCAAAAGCGCAAGCAGATTGAGAGCCAATCAATGGAGAGGGTTCAATATCAAAAAGCACTACTTCTTTATAGGCAACGCTGCCAGGACCACATTCGGGATTTAATCCATAAACAGAGATTGTATAAATCCCTGAAGGCATACCCTGAATGAACTGATAGGTAAAGGTAGTGTCGGGAGCTTGTCGTTCAAAATCAATTGAAAGGCCAGGCCCCGAAATATTCCACATATATGTTGGTGCAGAAGGGATAATAGTAGTTTTGAAGGTAGCATTTGCACCAGCACATAAATTGGCCGGTCCGCTGATATTACCTTTACGAGGTAAGAGCTCAAGTGTGATTGAGATAACCAATTCATCCTCAGTAGAGTAGTACCACCATGAATTGATTGTGTTGAGGTTGCCCAATTGTGAATTATCGAAATTCCAGTTATGACATCCTGTTACTGGGTCGATGTTTGTGTAGATGCAACCTTGTAGCACATTACTGGTAGGATTAGTAGAAGGGGGCAATCCGGTATCATCCCAGAAAATTTTGAGTTTGGTGTTACCTGATTGAGGAATCGGACGATGTATGTCCACCTTAAATCCATTTCGGTTATCTTCTACATCGTGAAGTGGGATATTGGTGAGACCATTTAAAAAAGTTATTTTAGCCTCAACCTGAGCTCCATTAGGAACAGGGTCACCAAAAGCATTTTTTCCATCCCAACCCGGTAGCAGCACATTGTAACCTGGCAAAACACTATAACCAAGTTGCACATCCTCAGGACCAAATGCACCAGGATTGAGCGGAGGCACGTCAATTAATATTTCTATATTGCCTCCTTTGCTCACAGTAGCTGCAAAGTTAATCACGGTATCACAAACATGTGGTAAGGCGGTTGCACTAATCATTTCACCTACTACACCGGTTGGAAATACCGCTGGATCGGGATCGTTTAAAAAAATCTTGTATTGAGGTGGCACATTGGCATTTCCTAGTACTGATTTTCTCCTCTCGCTCCAGGTTCCAGTTTTTGCGCATCCCCACTCATTGCTATAAATGACCCATATTCCACCTGCCAGCCCGTTGCTTTGAAAATTTGTTACAATGCTATCGTTGGAATACATAAAAAAACTGCCAAAGGAGGCGCTTTCGATACTTGACACTGACCCTGAACTTAGCTGCCATGCTTTGCTCCATAAGCGACCCGGAATGGGTGTTAGCCCATTTGCAACAGTAACATCGAAAAACTCAAATGACCGCATAATCCCCTCAAAGGGTAATTGAAACCCAAATTCCAACACATAGTCACCATTCATGGTTGGATTTAAAATGAGTGGAGCATATCCATCAGGATTCGAATTATTTATATTAGGCCCGTTGAATGCTTCTTGCTTCGTGACAATAAAACCCGAAAGCCCTGCATTAGCTGGTATCTGCATAAGTTGATATCCCGGAACAACATTACCAGCAGGGTCTTTTATCTGAAAACTAACATCATTTAATATGTCACCATATAAACCATAATCTCTCACATTTCCAAAACCCAAATAAATTTTCTCGTTCGCAAAATTGTTAATCCTGATATTTAACTTGTATTCTTCGCTGCAATCGATCAATGCAAACGGTACCCTGTCACTCAGATCGTCCTTTGCGATTGTAATCCTGCAATAAGAGTATGGCGCTACAGGCTCAATTTGTTTGGTTCCTTCGGCATAGCTAACTCCGCTAATACAATAAAAAACAATTAAAAAGCCGCCTGCTAAAGTATTTGCAGAGCTTTGCCGGAAATAATTTTTCCAGAACAATTTATTGAAGAAGCCCTTGATAATTTTTAACATAAAATGCGGAGTTTTAAAACATAGCAACGCCCTTTATGGAACTCGCTTTAGTGTTTGTTTATCATCATATAAGATCATAAGATTCATCCTTTTCCTTTTTATCGCTCATCCAATGTGAATTATTAAATGCTTACATTCACAATCCCATAGGTGCTTTATAAGTTTTTTGAATGAGTTATAATTCACATTCTGTCAAAATAGCGGCAGGCAGGCCAAAACCAACCTTAGGCGATTTGTTTTATTATTATTTCCTATCAAAACTATTTAGTGTTCAACTGCTTCTTTATATTCCATGGTCGAAACATCGTAAAAACTTAACAATTTGCGCTGTATTGAACCTTCAGATATCAAAGATGAAAATCTTTCTTTACTAAAATTTAATCAGTAGAAATTGCAGAATGGTTCTGTGTTATTCAAGAGTGACTAAATTCATAGTGATCATTTACAGGCTTATACGTTAATTATTTATCCAACATCTTACCAAAATCTCATTTGTTTTTAACAATTTGGGTATTCATTGTTTTACTTCGTAAAATTAATTCAATTTTTGAAGCGTGTTGATATTTCAAAAAAAATCATCTTAGTGCGACAAAAGTTGATACTTCATCTATCAAGTGTCGTGTCCTGAAATAGGTTTAAACAAAAAGTAACCTAAAAACAGAATTATGAGGGATTATTTACAATACAGATAATTAACACAAAAAAACGTATTAACAAACATGCGACCCCGCTGGGGTCGGTGGTTTCGGGAAGGGTGTTTTTTTGGAGACATGCGACTCCTCTCGGTTTCACGCATTCAATGCTCAGATCTAATTGAAAACCACATTGATTTTCGAGAAAGTTGCGAATGATTTGCATCTAAAGAACATTTCTATAGGGTACACTTTTTTTTAACCCCAAGAGGCGCAAAGCAGGCGCGGAGAGCGCAAGGATATTTATCACATATCCAACTTATTAGTATGTGTCAACCCTTTGCGTCCTCTGCGTCTCCTCAGCGTCCTTTGCGGTTTTAATTAAATATGACATAAAAGAAAGATTTTCATCGTTGAACGAAATTTAAGAAATTTATTCCTTGGTGAGTTTTTCAGCAAGCCCTAATTAACTTGAAAAAACGTATTAACAAACATGCGACCCCGCTGGGGCAATGTCAATCACTAAAACACCCCTCCTACTTTTCGGCAAAACTTCCTATCTTTGCCGGCCAAAACGAAAATCATCCCCATGGGTTTTATACAAGAGATACAACGACGCAGGACTTTTGCCATCATCAGTCATCCCGATGCCGGGAAAACAACCCTTACCGAAAAACTTCTCCTTTTTGGAGGTGCTATTCAGGTTGCCGGCGCTGTTAAGTCGAACAAAATAAAAAAGACCGCCACCTCCGACTGGATGGAGATCGAGCGCCAAAGAGGTATTTCTGTTGCAACTTCAGTAATGGGATTTGAATATAATGATGTGAAGATCAATATTCTGGACACTCCCGGTCACCAGGATTTTGCCGAAGACACCTTCCGTACTCTCACAGCTGTTGACAGCGTAATTGTAGTTGTTGACGTTGCTAAAGGTGTTGAGCCTCAAACAGAAAAGCTGGTGAAAGTATGCAGGATGCGCAAGACACCTATCATCATTTTTATCAATAAACTCGATCGTCCAGGGAAAGACGGCTTTGAACTTCTGGATGAAATCGAACAAAAACTCGACCTACGACTGACCCCACTCAGCTGGCCTATCAATATGGGACCGAAATTTAAGGGGATCTACAATATATTCGACAGAAGTCTTTACCTGTTTGAACCCAACAAGCAGCGCGTAGAGGAGGGAATCGCTTTTCATGACCTAAACTCACCTTTTTTGGTGCAGCACATCGGTGATGAAGATACGCATATTCTGCGTGATGAACTCCAGCTTATTGAAGGTGTCTATCCTGAATTTGATGTGGAGGAATACCTTAAAGGAGAGGTTTGTCCGGTGTTTTTTGGCAGTGCCCTCAACAACTTCGGAGTGAAGGAGCTGCTCGATTGTTTCATACGTATTGCCCCCAAACCTGTTGGACGTGACACCGAAGAACGTCATATCGATCCTGCTGAAGAGCAGTTTTCGGGATTTGTCTTTAAAATCCATGCTAATATGGACCCCAATCACCGCGACAGGATTGCCTTCGTACGTGTTGTGTCAGGAAAGTTTGAGCGAAATAAGCCTTATCATCATATACGCCTCGACAGAAAACTGAAATTTTCGAATCCAACGGCTTTCATGGCGCAGAAAAAGGAAGTAGTTGATGAAATGTTTCCCGGCGACATCGTTGGTCTCTATGACGCTGGTAACTTTAAGATTGGCGATACGCTCACCGAAGGGGAAATTTTGCATTACAAAGGAATTCCGAGCTTCTCACCAGAGCTATTTCGCTATGTGGAGAATGCTGATCCAATGAAATCAAAACAATTGGCTAAGGGTTTGGATCAGTTAACGGATGAAGGTGTGGCCCAGCTCTTTACAGGAAAAGCTACCGGACGTAAAATCATAGGAACAGTTGGAGCTTTGCAGTTCGAGGTGATTCAACACCGTCTGCTTCATGAATATGGCGCCAGTTGTCGTTATGAACCCATCACGTTATTTAAAACTGCCTGGATTACAAGCACTAATAAAGCGATGCTGGAAGATTTCAAGGCCCGCAAAGCATCTTACATTGCCCTCGACAAAGAAGGCAGGGATGTTTTTTTAGCAGACTCACCTTATTCGCTTCAAACCTCAATGGAGAAGTATAAGGATATCAAGTTTCATTTTACATCAGAGTTTTAAGGATTTTAGCTGTTGGCTAGCTCTTTGCTGTTGGCCTCATGAGGTTGGTTGGTTTTATGCGCCAGCAAACAAATCAACAAATCAACACATCAACAAATCAACCCCTCCTCACTCAACAAATCAACGCATCAACAAATCAACTCCCAACATTTTCAAATCATCTGTAACTTTTTTGTATCATTGCACGTCTTTCATTTGCTTGTTGACCAAAAGCCTATGACGCGCAAAGAATACAATAGTTGTGTTGAGAACCACGCTGACGGACTTTACCGATTCATCCTCAAGAATATAAGGGATGTGGAGAAGGCCCGCGACATCGTTCAGGAAACTTTTACCAAAGTATGGCAGAAAGTAAATGATGTCAGCTTCGAAAAAAGTAAATCGTATTTGTACACTACAGCATACCATACAATGATAGACACCATTCGGAAAGAAGAGAGAGTCATTCGTCTCGAAGAGCACCACCGCAATCAGGAAACTGCTTTCAACAGTTTCTCCGACCTGCGTGAGGTGTTGGACGAAGCCCTCAAGCTGCTTCCCGAAATTCAGCGTAGTGTTGTGCTGCTGCGCGACTATGAAGGCTATGCCTACAACGAAATAGGTGAAATAACAGGGCTTTCTGAGGCCCAGGTGAAGGTGTATATCTTCAGGGCGCGGACCGCTTTGAAAAACTATATTCAGAAACTTGAACTTGTGATGGAGGACCGGTAACATGAATATCAACATACATACCTACGAAGCATTTTTACTCGATTACATCGAAGGGAGACTTACTTCTCATCAGACTGCGGTGCTTAAAACCTTTGTCGCACGGCATCCCGAACTGGGAACATGGGATGATCTCGTCAGTCCGTTGCCTGTTGTTTCAGCTCATAAAATTGTTTTTGACCAGAAGAACAACTTGTTTCAGGCTGAACTGGAAGCATCCGACCTACCTGAATACTCAAAACGCGATGAGCTTTTCATCTCTCATTATGAAGGCATTGCCACAAAAATAGATGTTGCAACTATCGAAAAGTTACGTGCCGAAAGCTCCGAAGCCAATCGTGATTTTGAATTGTTTGGCAACGTGTATTTTCAACCTGAGGCGGATGTCCACTACCCCGCAACACGGAAATTATTCAAGTCGGCTATTCTTCCTTTTCAGGGATTGACCCGCACCTTGTCGTATGCTGCCAGCATCGTGTTGCTGCTTGGCCTGGGCTGGTGGTGGATAGGTAACGACAGCTTTAAGAACGCTGAAAAACCGCAAATAGCTCTTGTAAACGAGCCTACTGAACAACCTTCAACCAACGTCAGTGAAACAGCTGAAGAAAAGAAAAAAGTTGAAACTACTATCATAACAGAGGAAGCCGTTGAAAGTAAAAAACCTCCTGTGAAGGCTAAAGAGACAAAAAGCACTGCAAAACCTAAAAAGAAAGTAAGCACCCCTCAGTCAGTACCCGGAAACCAGCAGCCAAAGCGACAAGCCACCATTCCTGCTATGCCTCAGGGTACCAATGTGATTCAACTCAACATTTCCTACCTCGAAGGTGCTCAGTTAAAAGAGGACAGAAGCATGGAAGAGCAACTTACCCTTGCCTTTGTCATGGAGCAAATGCCTGAATATCGCGTTGTTGAAGGAAAACCTGCACATTTGCGGGTGCTAGATAATGTGATGGATAAGGCCCTTGCCACCGTAAATCCATCCGAGGCAGGCAACGAAAACTCCTCACGAAACAACACGAACCTCACCCTTTGGGATATCGCCCAAAGAGGTATCAGCACCTACAATTTTCTCACCGACAAAGATGTGCAGTTGGTTAAAGCTCACGACCTCAATGGAAATAACACCGCTGTTCAACTTACCTCCGATAAAATTAATTACAGCAGAATCAGCTCGCAGAGGTAAAGCTTAAACTAAATTGACCCAAAAAAGGTTATTAAAATTGTTCTTTTTTTTACAAAAATCAAATTTTTAACAAGCACTCTAACTAAAGTTTAGTATTTTTGTAGCAACTATTTTTTTAGTAACATAAAATTTTATCATTATGAGAAAAATTCTACTTCTTGGTTTAGTACTTGGCATTGGCACTTCAGTGATTGCCCAACGTGCTCACACTTTCAAACAGCAGGTTCGCGAACACAAAGCCATCGAAAAAATGATGATTGGCATTGAACCGGTAAAAGCCAGCAGTGTAGTTACTGCACAGCAAACTGAAGCTCCTGCTTTTATACCTCAGCAGAAAAATACCAATATTGTCAATGTGATTGATTTAGGTTCTTCTGCTAATGCTTACAGTTATGGTTATGGTGGCGGACAAAAAGCAATTGTTCATGCCGAACCGGAACTCAATCTTGTTACCAACTTTCACCGCATGGGTGGAGTTCAGGACCCAGGCGGATATTCCGGCGACCTTGGTTATGACTATTCAACAGATGGTGGTCTGACATGGACCAAAATGGTTGAAATTTACGTTGCTGAAAATAATGCAGGCGGAACTTATTTTACCGATGCTGCCCGCTATCCTAACCACGGCGTTTACAATCCTTACGGAAACACCGATTTAAGCAATGCATGGTTGCAATATTTTGCTCCAAACCTCGACGGTTCAAACTCAACTGATAGTTGGGGTGGATACAGTTTTGGTGTTGCCAACATTGCAGACCCAACAGTAAAAACCAAAAATTTGCAGTCATCTGCGGCACCTTACTATCAGTACATTCCTGATTCATATGAAATTACTCGTCATGGAAAAGTTTTTGTTGTTGATGTTAATCAGGATTGGTCAAGCGGATCTGTTGTTTATCAGGGAAGTTTGATTCTCAATACTGGAGAATGGGACGAGCAAGCAAAAACAGGTGATTTTGTTTTCACACAGGAAATGCTTGATTTCCCTGTTGCTGCTGATGTCACACGTCCTTCACATGCACAAATTGCATTTGCAGAAGACGGAATGACAGGTTACATTTCAGTACTTGGTGCTAATGAAACTGTTAATGTTATTGGCGGATCACCTAGCTACTATCCTATTATTATGAAAACTACCGATGGTGGTCTTTCTTGGTCAGCTCCTCAAGGTATTCAATTAGGTGGACCTACTGGAATTCCTGGTATCTTGAATGACCTGCTTACAGATGAGCAAATTGCAGAATTATACGACGAACCACTTCCTGCCCGTACCGAAATTCCATTTACAACAGCTTTCGATCACAACATCATTGTTGATGCCAACGGAAACCTTCATATCGCTGTAGTTATTGGTGTAACCGGAACTAATGCCTATTCTATCGTTTCTGCTGAGTACCTCTTTGCGGCTTATGACATCTACACAACCGATGGCGGAACCACATGGCATGGTGTTAAATTGGGAAGTATCAGACAGTTCCGTGGAACATGGCCTGGTGATTATACCGAAGATAACCGTATCCAGATTACAGCTTCTCCTGACCGCGAAACAATTTTTGTAAGCTGGTTAGATACCGACCTTGAAGACATTCTCGACAATACCCGTCCTAATATCTTCACCCGCGGTATTCGTCCAAACCCATGGGGAACTGCTGACCTTACATGTGATGGAACAAACCCTGTAGCTACAAATGTTACCCTTTTCTCACCCGGTATGTGGAATGCAAGTTTTGCTTCTGTGGCACAAAAAAGTTTGTATGCTGATGGAAAATACACCATTCCAATGACATACCAACCAATGGCTGGCGATATTGATCCAGGTACTCCTGTTGTATATAAGTATATCACCAATTTCTTCTTCACTGATGCAAGTTTCTGCGTTGTTGGTGCAAACGAAACACCTGCTATTGCTGCACTCGAAGTTGGCCAAAACTTCCCTAACCCTGTTATGGATGGAACAACAAACATTCGTGTGAACCTCGCAAAAGGTAGCAGCATTGATGTTACCGTCTATACCCTCACTGGTCAGAAAGTAATGGAATCAACTCAAGGATATCGTCCTGCCGGACAACACAATGTTTCTTTAAACCTTGGCGATCTCAAAACCGGTGTGTATTTCTACACCGTTGAAGCATCAGGTGTTAAAGTTACTAAACGAATGATTATCAAGTAATAATCACTTTTATAATTTAAAAAGCGCAACAAATGTTGCGCTTTTTTTTATTCACCAGTTGCCAAACATTCTTCATGTTTTTTTGTCATGCTGTTCCCTTAGCTTCGCTGTCATATTAAGCATCAATGGTTATAAAAAAAGCTACTTCAAAAAACATCATCAATGAGTTTCGAACTTTAAAAAAGTGAAGTGATAATTCAGGAGTTTAGATGTGAAGTATCTTATTATAGCAACCAGAATTCAACCTACAACCTATTGTGGGATACTAATTTTAATTGATTAATGCTCAGCATTTTGAAAATGTTGGCGTCAATTTTTAAATAAGATATTGGGAGTTTTTGCATAATATAATATATAGATCATAAGCGTCCAATTTATTGATATAAAACAAATTACGCTCAGATTTGACATACAAAAACTTATTGATTTTTAAATACAATGTTCCAGGAAGTATTAATATAAAAAAAGGTGCTCTGAGAACCAGAACACCTTTTATTTATACTAAAACAACTTATTAGAACTATTCAATAAGTAATTTCTTTGCAACAACGCTGCTACCAGCTTTTACTTTTACAAAATAAACACCTGTTTCAAAACGACTTACATCAATTTTCACTTCATGAGGGCCTGCATAACCAAACCACCTTGACTCGTTATAAACTTCCTGACCAACAAGGTTTACCAAACTTATTTCAGCTTGAACTGCTTTGTCGACTTGTAAATATGCACGCGCTACATCTTTTGCAGGGTTTGGGCTAATCTGTTCAAGAGCAAGAATACTCGGGAATACTTCATTTATACCAACTGTAACTCGTTCAACAGGAAGGTAAACCATATTATTGTCTGAAGCTGCATGACCCTCATAACGTTGATTTATACCAGGTAACATGTCGGATTGAAATAAAATATGAATCTTATTTGTAACATTAGATGATGTTGAAGGGAAAACGCATTCACTAAAAATATGAAAAATATCGCCAGTTAGATCTTGGGGATCGCTCCAAGTTTGGCCATAATCCTCAGAATAACACATCCAAACATGTCGGTAATTGAATTCCTCAGTTGCAAAACCAAGTGTTAGACTGGAATAAACTGCATATAGAAACTTGGTTTCCGGATCAAAAACAAGTTGAGGCATAGAAGTCATTGAGGCTTGATAAGTTGCGACACCAATTATGGTGTCAATACCATTATCAACAACTTCAGCAAGCAAATACATTGGATCCATGCCGCTAGGATCAAGTATATTAGCTGTAACAGCAGCACTATCCATTGTTGGCATCGTTTCATTCCAATAAAGTAAGCCATTTGACGCTGAATAATAATTCGTTGGATTTCCTGCACCACTACCATCTGCAAAATGAATCATGCGGCCTGCAGCAACATGTACGCGTCCCAAATCATCAATTACAACTGCATTATAGCCATCTAAACCGCCGTGATCAGGTAAAGGCACCTCGTTATTAAATAGCGGAATTGGTGCTTCATAATATAACATTCGCTCCCAGTTATCGCCCCCATCAGTTGATTTCATAACAACACCATCAGACAAAAAATCTCCTACAACGAAAGCTAATGTTTCCCCTACTGGTTTTGCCCATGCATAAACATCACCACCAACACCTATTAGGTAATTGGAGTTAATTCCATCCAAAAGTACATTCTGTGGATCCCAGGTTTGCCCGCCGTCAAATGAACGACTATACAGTAATGCTCCTGTCATACCTTCATACTCAACATCAAGAGCAGCAATCACATGAATTATCTCATTATTATCTCCTGAGGTTGTCATACGAGGCCATAAAAGTGCTTCGTTACCAACTGGACCTGCTAAATAAAAGTTATTCCATTCACCAACTCCCTTGTTTTCTCTCCAGCTAAACATTAAACCACTAGCACCTCCGGTGTGGGCGCATACAATTTCTCCATTTTCACCATACGGTTGATAAGCTGGCCAACCTGTCCTAACAGGCTCAATTCTTGTTGTGGGTATTGCACCCCAGGATGTTCCATTGAAATAATTATAACCAGTGCCTCGTTCAGTAAAGCCTGGTTCAACATTCCCCATTGTCCAAGTGCCACCTACAGTTCCATCGTCATAAGCATAAATTCTGCTTTGCAAAGTTGCATTTGATTGAAGGTCGTACCTTGTTGCACCAATAATAATATCCTGAATCTTTGGGTTTGTAACATAAGGATTTGCCTCACCTTGGAAATCCTGTTGATATTCAGCGGCAGCATTAGTTTTAACAGCAGTTAATTTACTAAGTTTGACGCTTTGTTTTTGTAATGGAGTTTGCGCCATTACTCCAATAGCCAAAGAAAAAGCTAATAAAGACAGTAAAAAAGTTCTCATAATCATGATTTTAAATTAATATTAGACGTAATAATATACGACAAAGATAGAATTTTTTGATTAGTTATGAAAAGTTTCTACCACTAGAAAAAAAGTAGTGGAAATATTAATAAATCACAAAAATCCTATAATAGGTAATCCTCTAATCTAGGCCATCACTCTACAGGTTTCAAAAAAACATAAAAGTATGTTAAATACACAATACTATATTTATAAAAAAGGCTAAATCTTATTTTGATGTGCTAGGCATAGAATTGACTAAGTCTAAAGAAGAAGAAATCTTTATCTCTGTTTCCATTATTTGAAGATATTAGTTTCTGTATTTTACTATTAACCGCTTCAGCAATAGCATTTGTTTCACCATTAATGAAGTAGTTACGAATGATATCTTCGTTAGATTCGACCATTGATTTGAAGTTTGACATTTCATCAATATCAGCTGCGTCAACTTCTTCATACCATTGGTGTAACTCTTTGTCGATCTGCAGGTAGTGTTTTCCGATATTGATAGTGCTCATTAAGTTTCTGAACTGGTTACATAAGAGGTAGGTTTGATTGATTTGTGGGAAAGTATCGAAAAGGATCTCGGCTCTTCTTTTTTGATATTTATTCCATTGTCCAGGATATTTATAGAGCAGATAACGACTTCTGGCAAGTATTTCGAGTAAGGTTTCCCCATTGTTCATGCGTTGTTCCTTGTAATGAAATTTTTCAGATTTAAACTTTTGCCCGGTTTTTTCACATTCGATTAGTCGGTTGTGTTGAGCTAATTTAAAATCCTGGAATGCCTTTCTACGTTTTTCAAGTTCTTTTTGACGGTAACGTATTCTCACGCTTTGGTGCGCATCCATCATGTTTCGAATGACATGAAATTTATCTCCGATCTGGGTCGCCTGTGGTATAAGTTCTGTGCATACTTTTTCAAACAAACCAGAAAAATCACGGGTAATGCTCTCTATATTTGCCAGGGGTAATTTGTTGTGCAAAAAAACTTCTTTAATGTCAGTATAATTCAGGCTTTTAGCCAGTAAAGCTATCCTTCCTGTTTGCCTGTTACTTATTACCGTGCAGATGTCTTCGCCTATATGTTTTTCGTCTATGGCCATTTTTGCCCCAAAATTCTCTGGCTTCAAAATTGGTACTTCTATCACCGTGCCTGCCTTATTACCCTTGATGACATCATGTTTATGCATCATTGTCTTGTCACGGGCATAGTCGCTTAGCACATCCCTATACCACCGATAGATCGTAGAACCCTTAACCTGTAAGGCTTTCCCATAACTTGTTATATTCAGTGGGCTGCAATCCAAGCTCCTCTTTTAAAAAAGCCCCGAACTCTTTCGTGGTTTTCATGCCCTCTAAATGAAGATCATATCTGTTGCTGTAACTCTTAATCTTGTCTCCCTTGGCCTTCCATCGTCTTCGACGTACTGCTATATGTACGGTCTTATCTTTTAAAGGAAAAGTCTGTAATTCTATCTGGTTGAAGAAGCCATCTAGAACTACTTCTTTTCCCTCTAGCTCTTTTGGTCGCCTGTCTGGCAATTCCTCAAAATATAAGGTTATAATGGTCGTTTTCTCAATAATCTCCTTTAACTCAAAATCCTGTGTGATTTCTATTGGAACTACAAGGCTTAACAACTCTTTATAAAGATCTTCTTTTGTCATTTTGCTTTTTTTATGCTAAAGTAATTATTATGCCCAGCACATCAAAATAATAAGTAGCCATAAAAAAAGGCCGTCCAAATAGACAGCCTATTTACTATCCAGCAACTCAAAACTTAATTACAAGTGCTACTGTAATTATCTATCGTTAAGTTATAAGTATTACCATTTGTGGGATTAGTAATTGATCTTGTATCGTAATATAAACAACCGTTATGCATAAAAGACACACTTATTGCTAAATTCCCTC
>Ga0351859_1150_pt1 | contig 14687 bp, 13 predicted proteins | sample BONcelFGM3001D11_FD_206789 | JGI IMG/M metagenome (GOLD analysis project Ga0351859, IMG submission 206789) | Enriched cells from coal bed in the Powder River Basin, Montana, United States - BONCAT cells FGM rep2 HSBNCT.FGM.300.1.D11 ... | reverse complement strand
AATTCGATAAACCTTGCCAGGACGGCCATAAGTGATATAGAGCCCCTCGCCTCGGCAGAAAAATATCCTCCGGGAATGCGATCTTTTACGGCCACTGATCTCTCGGTCGCGACCGACCGGAAATCAGCGAGATTTTCGACTTATCCGGGATGGCTACACCGATGAAAATAATAGATGATGACAAAATAAAGAATGAACTTGAATCCGATCTGGACACTTCCGAAAATAGAGTATCGGAAATACTTTCCAAAGGCCGGGAACTGAGGGGGCTTAACTATCATGAAGCTTTGATCCTTCTTGGCGTAAAAGACGACGAACTTGAAAACAGGATACTCGAAACCGCCAAATACGTTAAAAACGAGATCTACGGCAACCGGCTCGTACTCTTCGCCCCCCTTTATATCTCAAATCTGTGCAGCAACGACTGTCTTTATTGCGCATTCAGGACAGCCAATAAAGGGCTTGTTCGCAGGGCGCTCAGTCAGGATGAGATAAAGAATGAAACGCGGGCCCTCATATCACAAGGACATAAACGGCTGCTTCTTGTTGCCGGGGAATCCTATGGGTCAGACGGACTTGACTATATTCTCAGGTCGATAGAGACGGTTTACGGCGTACACGAACCGCAGGGAAACATCCGAAGGATAAACGTAAACATCGCCCCGCTTTCAATAGAGGAGTTTGGGAGGTTAAACGAGGCGCAAATTGGGACCTATCAGATTTTTCAGGAAACCTATCATTTCGATACCTACAAAAAACTGCACCAGCGCGGTCCCAAATCAGACTACGATTACCGCCTTGAAGCGATAGATCGCGCCTTCGCGGCCGGCTTTCACGACGTTGGAATAGGAGTGCTGTTTGGCCTTCAGAACTGGCGCTATGAAGTCTTGGCGCTTCTTTCTCACATAAAACATCTCGAGGATAAATACGGTCTAGGCCCGCATACGATATCTGTGCCGAGGATAGAACCCGCCACGGGCAGCGCTCTAAGCTACAATCCGCCCTATCCCGTTTCCGACGATGATTTCAAAAGAATAATCGCGGTACTTAGAATAGCCGTACCCTACACCGGAATAATTCTAAGCACCCGCGAAAGCGCCAAGACCCGCAGGGAATGCTTTGAACTTGGAATATCGCAAATATCCGCAGGCTCGAGGACCAATCCCGGCGGCTATGGGGAAAAGAGCAAAACGAAGGGAATGGAGGAACAGTTCTCCCTTGGCGACACAAGGCCCATGATGGAGGTCATCCGCGACATGATCGACGCCCGGCACATCCCCTCTTTTTGCACCGGATGCTACCGGCTAGGACGCGTGGGCAAAGACTTCATGGAACTGGCAAAGCCCGGACTCATCAAAAGCTATTGCCTGCCAAACGCCATCTTCACCTTCGCGGAATACATCCACGATTTCGGCGACGAGGACATAAAAAACCGCGGGCTAGCACTCATAGACGAGATGATAGCAAACGAGATATTGCCCGAAAAAAAGCAGGCTGTTTTGGATACGCTCAAAAACATAAAGAATGGTAAAAGGGATCTATACTTTTAAAGAACTTTTGAGGAAATGAAATTGACAAAATCGGAGATAATAAAACTCCTTTTATCAAAGGACGACGAACAAGCAAAGCTCCATGCCAGTGCAGCTCTTGTCCGCAATGAAAATGTTGGGCAAAAGGTGTATTTTCGCGGTCTAATAGAATTCTCCAATTTTTGTGAAAACGACTGCCACTATTGCGGCATCCGACGCTCCAATGCAAACGTGGAGCGCTATAGCTTGGAGATGGACGAAATACTCGAATGCATCGATTTTTCGGCTAGGGCAGGATACGGATCGGTGGTATTGCAATCCGGACAACTCCAGAGCAAAAGTTTCGTCGATTTCGTGGATAAAATCGTTCAAAAGACGAAGGAAAAATATCCCGAAATGGGCATAACACTTTCGATAGGCGAACAAAACCGCAAGACCTACAAAAAACTTTTTGATTCCGGCGCGACCAGATATCTGCTTAGAATCGAAACCTCGAACAGGGATCACTATTTCAAACTACATCCCGAAGAAATGAGTTTCGAAAAAAGAAAAAACTGCCTGCTAGAACTCAAAGACATCGGCTATCAGGTGGGAACGGGCGTTATGATCGAAAGCCCCTATCAGACGGTTGAAAATCTGGCCGATGATCTCGTTTTTTTTAAAGAAAATGACCTGGATATGATCGGAATGGGACCGTTCATTCCGCACAGCGATACCATTTTTTCAGGTCATGCCACAGGCAGGCTCGAGACGGCGCTTAACATGATATCGGTTTTGCGTCTTGAAATGCCCGATATAAACATCGCCGCTTCTACCGCACTTCAGGCTATAAGCCCAACCGGCAGGGAGCTGGGACTTATGGCCGGAGCCAACGTCATCATGCCTATGGTCACCCCCAAAAAATATCGCCGCGGTTTTTTGCTCTATGACGGAAAACCATGCCAGAACGAATCTTCAAAAGACTGCATGAGGTGCATAATAGCGCGAATCAAAAGTGCCGGACTTACGCCTGCGCTGGGCGAGACCGGCGATTCGGAATATTTCAAAAAAAGGAAGCGGGGATAGGATGTTTGTCGAAAGGGTCAATATAGGAATATTCGGAAAGATGAATTCCGGAAAAAGCACGGTGATGAACCTGCTAACCCAAACCGACACCTCGATAGTTGACAAGACGCCGGGCACCACAGCCGACACCAAAACCTGCACGATGGAGGTTCACGGTTTGGGCCCTACAAGACTCTACGATACGGCAGGCGCCGACGAGAAGGGAACGCTTGGGGAAAAGAAAAAAACCAAGGTCATTGCCCTAATGAAGGAATGCAACCTTGTGTTAATCGTGATCGATTCCTCAACAAAAAACCTTTCGACCGAACATTTTCTCGTTGAAACCGCGCGCGGGATGGACAAGCAGGTATTCATCTTGTTTAACGTGTTTGCAGATTCCAAAGACGGTGTCTCGCAAAATACAAACGAAGCTGCGGCTACAAGGGCGCTGAAAAAATTGCCGGTTTTAAAACTTCATAAAAATATTTCGATAGATGCCACCAACATCTCCGATAGACAGAAACTCATAAACTTCATTCTAGAAAATTACGAAAACGACTCTAAAAATATAGAACTCCTGCCATTTTTAAAAAAGGGGGCGCACTACGTCTTAAACATACCAATGGACGCCCAGACGCCCGCGGGAAGACTTTTAAAACCGCAGGCGATGACGGAAGAATACATCACGAGACACTGGGCCTATCCGATATCTTTCAGGATGGATCTCGAAAAAGCACGCGGCCCTGAGTCCAATCTGGAAAAAAAGAGATTTCTCGATTTTTTAGACGGTTTCAAAATTCGTCCTCACGCCATCATCACCGACTCGCAGGCAATGGACGTAATGAATCTCTGGACGCCAGATGACATAATGCTCACGACTTTTTCGATAGTGATGATAAATTATTTAAGCAAAGGCAGGCTGGAGCTTTTTGTGAAAGGGCTTGAAGCGCTTGAAGCTCTAAAGGCCGGAGATAAAATACTCATAGCCGAGGCCTGCAACCATTCCCGGATAGGCGAAGACATAGGCACAGTGCAGATCCCAAAATATTTAAAAAAACGTTTTCCAGGCATCGTAATAGAACACAGCTTCGGCAAGGAATGCATAGAAGGCGATTACAAGCTGGCCATACACTGCGGCGGCTGCATGATAACGCAGCAAAAGATGAATGCCCGCATACGTGATTTTATAAATTTAAAAATACCGTTTACAAACTACGGGCTCTTTCTTTCCTACATGCAAGGGAAGGCGGCCCTCAAGAAAGTCCTCGAACCTTGGAAATAAATTCAGGGGAACCTGATAATCGCCCGGCTGCCGCGTTACCTTCCATCGAAAAATCGATCACGCAGCAAGCCTTCGTAGAAGTTCGAGAGTGAGCTTGTAGAATTTTTCGACCGATTTTATCTCCACCTTTTCGCTTGTAGAGTGCGCGCCGTGAATTTCAGGGCCGTAGGATATCATTTCCATTCCGGCTCTCTTCTCGCCCACAATCCCGCACTCAAGTCCCGCATGAACCGCAATCACCCGCGGCTCTTTTCCGAAAAGATCGAAATAGGTTTTTTTGGTGAGCGACAAAAGCTTCGAGTTCACGTCCGGCTTCCAACCCGGATAACCTCCCAGGACTGCCGGTTCTATTCCAGCAAGGCTCGCAATGGACCTTATGGAGCCGTTGGCGGCTTTTTTTTCACTGTCCACCGACGATCTGGTGCTTATCTGCATCTCTAATCTGCCGTCCTTGCATTTAATCACGCCCACGTTCGTGGAAGTTTCGACAAGCCCCGGCACCGTGTCGCTCATCCTCACGACGCCGTTATATATCGAATTGACAAACCCCATTGCCACCCGCCCGTATTCATGCGCTATCACATCCTGAATCGCGCATTCTCCGAATTCTATTTTGAACCCGGGATCTGATACTGAATATTCGTTTTTGATTTGCCCGGCACAACCAGAAATAGTATCGATGACCGCCTGCCGGTCATGCTCTTTCACGGCCAGATGCATCGTAGCCCTGTCTGGTATTGCGTTTCTCCTCACCCCGCCTTCGAAATCCGAAAGCCTCACGTCGAATTTTGCATCGAGCTTTGCAAATATTCTGGCCATAAGTTTTATGGCGTTAGCCCGCTGCTTTATTATTTCAAGCCCCGAATGTCCTCCCAGAAGACCTCCGATGTGAACCTTGATGCCTGAAAAACTCTTATGCACCTGTTCCCGCAGTATGGGATGCGACACCGAAAGGGTTTCTTCGCCGGCGCAACCTATCGTCAGACAACCTTCCTCCTCGGAATCGGTGTTTATCATAAGATCGCCTGTTATAAGCGAGGGATCGAGAGCCGTGGCCCCGTGAAGGCCGGTCTCTTCTTCCACGGTAAAGAGAAATTCCAAAGGACCGTGGACGATATCACCGGCTTCCATGATCGACATGTAGGCCGCAATGCTTATGCCGTCGTCCGCCCCAAGCGTAGTTTCACTCTTTGCCGTCACCCAACCATCTTCAATTACAGGTACTATCGGATCCTTTGTGAAATCGTGACCACTTCCCTCGCCCTTAACGCATACCATGTCGATATGCGCCTGAAGTATGATCGTCTTTTCGGATTTCGAATTCGCGGCGCCCTTTTTTATAACGAGATTTCCCTTGGCGTCTGATTTATGCGAAAGACCCAGCCGGTCGGCGAAAGATATCAAAAAATCGCGGATCGCATTCTCGTGGCCGGATTCACGGTAAATCTTGCAGATCTCTCCGAAATGTTTCCAAAGAGCCTTGGGTTCAAACTCGAGAATTGATTTGCTCATGCGTTTTCTCTCCTTTTGGGCGGTTATTAGAGATCCCCTTTAGTTTTCAACCCCCAGCAAATCGCACGAAACACAAGCTATAAGCTCTATGAACTGAAGCATCTCATCTATTTCGAGATATTCATTGGCCACATGAAAGCAATCCGATTCTCCCGGCCCGAAACCGACAGCCAAAATACCCGAAAGATTAAAAGGCTTGGCAAAAGTTCCGCCACCCATGCCAAAAACCACGGGTTCCTTGCCGACTATTTCCTTGGTATTTGCCTGAATTGTCTTCACCAATATATTGTCGGGATCCACCTGATGCGGAGGATTGTCGTCCATTATCTCGAACTCGAACTTGCCGTCGATTATCCCCTTCGCGCAGGTTCTGAACTCTTCGACCAGTCCTTTGGCCGTCTGGCCCGGAACATAGCGTATATCAAAGGTCGCTTCCGCATTGTTTGGCACGTTATTCACGGCACTGCCGCCTCTGACTATCCCTAAATTCACCGATGGTTTCTTTAGTATCTCGTGGGGGGTGTATTTCAATTCGAGCTTTGTTACATTGACTATGAACTGGGCTAGCTTCTCGACAGCGTTTATACCAAGCTCCGGGGTAGATCCATGAGCTTGTTTTCCAATAGATGTAACTTTTATGACAGCCCTTCCTTTTTCGGCGATATCGATGGAAGCCATGTGTTCGCCTATATCTGGAATGATGGCAAAAGTTGGCTTGAGAAGCCCCTCTTTGGCGAGAAATTTTATGCCGGGATCGGGTTCGTCCTTTTCGTGAAATTCTTCTCCGGCAATGCATGCCAGTATCAGCTCTCCTTTAAGTTCGATGCCTAAAGATTTTAAAATCTCCATCGCCATAGTACAAGCGACTATGGGACCTTTGTTATCGAGAGTGCCCCGGCCGTAGGCCTTTCCATCTTTTTCAGTGAGCACGAAGGGATCTGTTTCCCAAGCGGAGCGTTCACCTGCCGGAACGATATCTGTGTGACAACCGATGCAAAGAGATTTTTCGCCTTTTCCATACCTCGCTATTATATTCGCACGTCCCTTTATACCTTCGTGGGTCAAATAGGAAAAACCCGCTTTGTCGAAATACGTCTTGAGAATATCCACCACTTTGGATTCGTCGCCGCAGACGCTTAAGTAAGGATGGTCTGACATCTGGGCTTTACCACAATTTACCGATTTGACTGCAACGAGTTCGGCCAAAAGACCAAGCGCATTCTTTTTGATACCGTCCCGGTTCGCCTTGAAATACTCGCGTATCTTCCGTTTCATTTATTTCTCCTTTCGGTGTGAACACCAAGTTTAGGACTTCTCGTTATCAGAGACTTTCAATAAGTCAAATTTCAAACCGACCCGCCGTCTGATTGACGGGTTTTTATGTAATTCGTGAGATAGTCCTTGGCTTCGCTTGCGGCCTCGAGCACATCCTTGCCTTGGGCAAGCGCGCAGGCTATCGCCGATGCAAACCTGCAGCCGGTTCCACGCGGACCTTTGCCTCCTATTCGCTCCGTTGTGAACAGATGATATCCAATTCCGTCAAACATCACGTCAACCGCGTCCCCGGCCAGATGCCCGCCTTTTACTATCACGGCAAGCGGAGATGACGGCTTTATCTTTAACCTTGCCGCCTCTCTATGAATTATCTCGGCTGACTTTTTCATGGTCTCCAAGGTAGCGACCTGCATTCCGGCAAGCGCGGATGCTTCGAAAAGATTCGGCGTTATCACGGTTGCCAGCGGTAAAAGCATCTGCCTGTAGAAATTAAACGCCTCGGCCTCAAGAAGCGAAGATCCCGACGAAGAATGAAACACCGGGTCTATGACGACATTTTTAAATCCGGCGTTTTTTAAAAACCATACCAAGGCCTGACAGTTAGCCTTGGTGGCCACCATGCCTATCTTCACAGCAGCTACCTTCCGGCCCCGGCAGGCTGTGGCCAACTGCTGCGTAAGGACGTCTGCGGGAGTGGGATGAATGGAAAGTATTTCTTCGTCATTTTGTGCGGTAACGGCGGTAATTGAAAAAATCCCGTCCACCCCCTTGTCCATGAACACCGACAAATCCGCCTGAATGCCGGCGCCTCCGGAAGGATCGCTCCCGCCTATCGCAAGCACCACATTTTTTATCATCTCCCCTCCTCTTTTTTAAAAAAATCACCTCGACGCGCCAAGAAATCTTCGAATCAGCCTGCCATAGCTTATAGCTTCGAGCACAGGATCATTCGCCAGCGCAAGCGCTGATATCATAGCGACCGACGATACCCCGGTCTTTAGAACTCCTTCGATATTTTCCCGGCATATTCCACCTATGGCCACCACGGGAATTGAGGCCGCAGCGACCACCTCCCTTAATTTTTCGAGCCCCTGCACCGGATGGCCCGGCCCTTTGGTCTTGGTGGGAAAAATTGCGCCGAAGGCCACATAATCAGCCCCCATCTCCCAGGCCTTTTTCGCTTCCTCCGCCGAATGAGAGGAAAAACCTATCATTATTTCATCGCCAAAAGTTTTCCTGATCTCAGTTACCGGCATATCGTTTGTTCCCACATGGACACCGTCGGCGCCTACTTGGCAGGCGATATCGGCATGATCGTTGATTATTAGAATGAAGTCGTTGTTTTTTTTGAAGCCTGCCACCTCGGAGGCCACAGACAACATCAACTTCTTTGCTCTTTCCGCTTCGCCCTGTGAATTTTCCAGAGGCTTAACGCGCAGTTGCAATACACCGACACCGCCACACACATATTTCGCCGCAAGCCCCACCATATCACCGCCTGCCGGGTAGTTGCTATCGACGATGGCATAAAGACCGCTGACATTCTTTTTTGTTTTCATTTTATACCGAACTCCCGAAGTTTTTTTCTCAAAGTGTTTCTGTTTATTCCAAGCACTCGCGCGGCCTTCACCTGACTGCCACGGGCCCAACCAAGCGCAACTTCCAAAAGCGGTTTTTCCACCTGCCCAAGGACCGCATCGTAAACCCCGCGCGGCTCGACATTTCCCATCCTATCGAAAAAATATTTCACCTTCTGCCCAACGACCTCCCCGAGAGCCAGGTCTTCAAACAAACGACCGCCTAGGGATTCATGATCAACTGGAAAAACAGGCCTGAAATGCCAAGGTTCTATTATCTCTCCGGCTGAAATAGCGGCATAATAGATAAACTGCTTTATCTGCGCATCCGAGCCTTCCATCCAGAATTTCCTGGCAACGATCTCCCTAGCTTTGGGACTTAGCTTCTTGGGACCAAGCCCCAGTTTTTCGCAACATTCATCGACGAGTTCACAGGCCTTCTTTAGACGAACCGATTTTCTGTTCCATGGAAACAAGGGCTTCCTCCGATGAATTTCGGTATAGTAATTTAGCGGGGTTGTTTGCAAGACGATAAAAACCGGATTTGGCTGGCAAAAGATACAAGACGTGATAAAGCGCCGTTAATATGTGGAAACTCAGAAAAAAGCTGGAAAAGCGGCTCCTTGGCGAACAGGGTGCAATCGTGAAGAATTGGGGCGGCAAGGCCTCGGTAGCGCTTGTCTATCCGAATGAATATCGTATAGCCATGGGAAATCTCGCCGTGCATTCGATATACTCCATTTTAAATTCCCGAAACGACATGGTGTGCGAGCGCGTGTTCCTGCCTGACAGAGGTGAACTCGACTTTTACCGCGAAAACAACATTGAACCCAGATCGCTTGAAAACTTAAGGCCTCTTTGCGAATTCGATGCAATAGCTTTTTCGATCTCCTTTGAAAACGATTACCTAAACATCCTGCCCATGCTCAGGCTGTCGAAGATTCCACACCGAAGCGCCGACCGGGGCGGGAACTATCCTTTGCTCATCGCCGGAGGAGCCGCCCCGACGATAAATCCCGCACCTCTTTGCGAGATATTCGATGCAGTATTCACGGGCGAATTTGAAAGCTCCGAAAAAGAAATCTGCAATATCCTTTCGTCACATCCGTCCAAACAAGAGGCGCTCGCTGAAATTGCCATGATAGAAGGAGCCTCGGTGGAAACCTGCCCACCAAAAAACAATCGCAGCTACCTTGCAAATCTCGATGAATACGCCACTCAAACGGTCATATACGGCAGCGGATTCGAATTTTCGAACATGCACCTGATGGAAGTGCAGCGCGGTTGTCCGCATTCCTGCAGCTTTTGTGTTACCCCATCGCTTTATTTCCCGCCTCGTCGCAGATCGGCAGCTGCCATCTATCAAATGATAGACGACGGTCTCAGACATCGCAAACGGTTCGGCCTCATCGGTGCGGACATCCTTTCCCATCCGGACTTTGTTGCAATCGCATCCCGCCTGCACGAAAAAGGCGCGATATTCTCGCTTTCATCGATTCGCGCGGATCGCCTGAATGAAACTTCGGCAAAACTCATCGCAAAATCCGGCAACAGATCCCTTTCCCTTGGTATAGAGGCCGGAAGCGCGCGCCTACGGAATAATCTGCAAAAAGGGCTCTCCGATGACGACCTGATTCGCGCGGCGACGTTGCTGTCAAAACAGGGAATAACGAGAATAAGGCAATATTACATGATAGGATTGCCCGGAGAAAAAGCCAGCGACCTAGAAGCGATCGTCTCCCTCTCCAAAAAAATCTTCGAAACAATTCAAAAAAACGCCCCCAAGGCAAAAGGGCAGCACCTAACAGAACTCACCATATCGCCTTTCATCCCAAAGCCTAAAACCCTTTTTGCGAAAGAAAAATTTGCGGGAGAAAAATACCTGAAAGAAACTGCGAACTTTATCAAAAAATCTCTGCTTAAAGAGCGCGGGATCTCGGTTCATTTCGACCGGGCCTTGGATGCAGGCCTTGAAAACTACCTTTCCAATTCCGCCGGAAGCGCGCTGCCTTTTCTCGAAGATGTAGCGGACGGCACAAAAATCAAAGATGCCCTCGCTAGGCATGGTTGACGCTCGCCAGCCTAGATGCTAGGGCTTTCCGCCTTATGAAAAATAAACTATTCAAATTCGTGACTATTTTCATCACAGCGACGGTCGTCGCTTCTCCTTACTCGTTTGCCGGAACCCGGCACTCCGAACAAAGGCATGTAAACGATGCTTTCAAGAAGGATTTTGGAAGAAAGGTATATCTCGAAAAAAAGCTGCCAAAGGCCTCCATCGAAGACGTCTATGTGATCCACTTCATAATAGACGGTGTGAACCTTGAAACCTTCAACCAAGCCCTTGCCGGGGGCCGACTGCCAAATATCCGGCGCATGTTTTTCGAAGAGGGAGCTGTATTCAAAAGCGGTCTCTCGCTTTTTCCGTCCACGTCTTCTACGGTATATCAATCCTATGCAACCGGCCTTTGGCCCGGACACGCCGGAATACCGCATATACAGCGTTTCGACAGAAACCGGCTAAAACTTGTCGATTATCTTACCGTGAGCGACTACGACACGATAAATTCCGATCAGATAAACCTCCGTACCCTCATGAATCCCAAAATTGCCGATTTAAACACCCCTTCCAATATATTCGAGCTTTTAAGCGGCCATCCTACAGCCGCCGTATATAGCCCCTTCAATAAAGGAGCCGCCAAAATAGCGCCAAGCGTACCCCTGCGCGCATTCTGGGCTGCCTACATATCCGGCGACGAAGCCCGGGTGGACCAACTAGCTTTCGCGGAAATAAACAAACTCTATGGCGACAATTTGGAGGATATACCCAGATATTCTCTAGTCGGCCTTTATTCCTCCGACATAAACGGGCATCGTTATGGGCCAGCCAGCAAAGAGGTTTTTGAAATACTCACCCAGTTCGATCTCTACCTAGCCGAATTCGAAAAACTTCTGGCAAAGCGCGGCATCCACGAAAAAACCTATATAGTCGTGAGTGCCGATCACGGCATGCACTCCACAGGAAAACTCTTCCGTCTCAGAAAGGCCCTCGAAGCCAAAGGGATTCACGTAAAACCCAACAATCCGAAAGACAAGGGTTATACGCTGGTGGCAGCAGACAGAGGCGTTTCATCGACACATCTTTATGTAAAGCACAATGACGGGTTTTCGCCGATACAAAACGCCTCGATAATTGAAAAACATCCGACCCTATGGGGCGAAAAAATCGATTTAAAAGACATCATCTTGAAAATGGATGCTTCCGAACTTCTAATCGTTAGAAACGGCGATCGGAAGGCCCGGATTTTTGGACGAGAGGGAAAAACTGCGGACGTGGAATGCTATACGGTAAATTACGTAGATTACTGCAGCTACAATTTCGACGAACTCCTAGGCGACCCGCTTGGTTATTCTTCGGCAGAAAATTTGCGGCAGTTTTTAGATAAAGAGCCTCATTCTACCTTCGAATGGAGGGCAAAAACCGCCGAGCTCGAATATCCCGATCTCATAATGGCGATAGGAACGATGTTTGAGGACGGTCGTGCCGGCGACATGTTTTTGACCGTGCGCGATGGATACGGATTTAAAAAGATCAAAGCCGGAGGCCACGGGGGACCGAAGATCGAAGACATGAGAACCCCATTTATGATACGCGGACCGAAGATTCCCCGGGGCGAAGCCTGTGTGATAAGACCCGTGGATCTCTTTCCCATGATGACAAAATGGTTTGGGATCGATGTCCCCTCGAAAAATCACGATGGCGTGGACCCGTTCGCGAAACACGAACCGGAAGATAAAATCGCGGTAAAGCTCTCGGCGCTTGAAAGCCTTCTTGAAAAATACCCTCCGATAAGCAAGATGATCGGAGTGCAAGACTTCGTCCTCACGAAGGTATATCCGCTCATCGATCCAAAGGATTTTGACGCCATTGCAAAGAAGGCTTGGGATGAGTTGGGAAGACGCCATGAACTTTCAAAAAAGTTAAAGGCCGCGCTCGACAACATGAACAAACAAAAGCTCCGCGATGACGCGCCGAAAGTCGTGGACCCTGACTATCTCGACGATCACATCTCCATAGTATCGAGGGCGCTTGAAAGAACCCGGGCGGGGATGGTGGAACTTGAAGACATCCTGATCATCCTTAAAAGCTGCAAATCCATAGATTCCGTAGCCTGTCAGGGGATTTGATTCCGATGCTGAAGTTTTTTTTCAACCGAAACGCCCTAACGGTAAAAATCGCCGAACTTTCAGGCCTCGTGCTGCTTATGCCCGCAACGTTTATCTGCCTAGCGAAAAATCCGGGCATCATAATCAGGGTCCTTTTCATCGCCTTCTTCGCAATATATGCCTTCCTACGCGCGTGCGCCGGATTTAGATGGTACAAAAACGCACCCCCCGGAGCGGGCATAGAATTACAATTCAAAAAAGCGCTCGTCCCCACAAGCTACATCATGCTTTTAACAGGCATTCTTCTTTTGATAACGTCCCCGGTCGCCCCGCTTTCAGTAGGTATATTGATGTTCACCTTAATCGCGCATGTGAATGCGATACTCATCTATCTGCACTTTCAAGATGGCGACAAAACTCCTCCCAATTTCTACACCAGCCGCAGGTTCGTCCAAAACGATGACGCAATAAAGAGTGCGGTATAACTTTGGCAATAAGATAACTACTTGTAATTATTAATATTATATCATGAACATCGTTTTTTTATCTAGACAATCATGACGCATATTGATACTGGGCTCCAATGCCATCGCTAAATGAATTTCTTATGGATTTCACTTGGAAAGAACTGACCTTGGTTCTCATCACGGTAGTCGTGATCGTGTTGGCCCGTGAACAGGGGCGTATTTTCCGAAGGAAAAAAAATGTCTAAAGCTGGTTCCAGTCAAAAAAAATCTGTCGGACCTTCCGCAGATGAAACCAAGACCCACGTGCTAGCAGCCGGCCGGGAGATACTGCTTGCCGCCCAAGGTGCGCTTCGCTTCTGCAAGACATACGCCGAGTCTGCCTCCAGCGACCAAAATCGGCCTCATCTCGTTTCGTTTTTTCAAAAGGCCATCACGGTTGCTGATGAACTAGGCAAAAGCATAATTCAGATATCGCCGGTTCAGGGCGTAGCCAAAAACGTGTCTAGATCGGTAATGGATTTTTTGGAAAAAGAGATGTCTGAAAGGCCAGCCGCACCCTACGCTAAGTCGCCTGAAAAAGATTTAAAAAAGAAAACTTCCGGCCGACTCAACCGGCCTAAAAAAAGAAAAAGCAAGAAAGCCTAGTTGATTATCAATCGCTAAACCGGAGGTTCTCATGTCAACCGAGAAAACCAAGGTCGTAAAGCGTTATCAAAACCGCAAACTCTACGACACCTCTGACTCATGCTATGTGACCCTAGAAGACATAGGCGAGATGATAAAGGCCGGCGATGACGTGCAGATAATCGACAACGCCACCAAAGAGGACCTTACGGCGATGACGCTCGCGCAGATAATATTCGAGGAACAAAAGAAAAAGACGAACGTACAGCCACTTGGCACCCTGCGCCAGATCATTCAAGGCGGCGGCCTCGCACTACGCGACATTGTGACCATAGGTGCCCGGGAAATAAGCCATGTAAGCAAATTCGTTGACGACAAGGTAAGACCTGCGGTCACAGGTTTTCAGGAAATCCCCACCTTCAAAACCGATATCGAATCCTTAAAAAGACGTGTGGAGGTGATAGAAAAATATCTTTCCTCGAAATCACGCAGAACTTTATAAATCGCCCCCCCCATGAAGAAAATTTTCATCCTAATTGCAGTGATACTGTCGCTTCCTTCAGCTAGTGCGATCTCGTATGTTCTGCCTGAATACAAAATTTCCTCCGCCGAAATGCAGATGCCAGCCGAAGAGGTCCTTCGAAAATACGATTTGGAACTTGGCAATATCTACGGCAGCACCCGCATATCCAAACTAAGAGAACACCGAAGAGATAAAAAGGTAAGACTTACAGCCCCGGAAAAAGAAGCTGCCGGACGGTACAGGCAACTTGAAGTTCCAATTCGTTTTTGGAAATACATCGTCGATTTGAAAGAAAAACTCATCGCGCTCCCCGGCACATCCGATCTCGAAAAATCGAGACGCGAAGCCGACCTTATGGCTAAAATGATAGTTCAAGAGATCTACGACATATCCCAGCGTTATCAGATAAATTTCACGGCTCTTTTTCGCAACTATCAGATAAATCGAAAGACCAGCGAGCGAGGCTTTTGTTATCATTATGTAAGCGACATCTTGCGCGTGCTCATGTCGCAAAATTGGAAGTACTTTGACCTGCATTGGGGCGAGGCCTACGCTAAAACGTTTCGAGAAAACAACGCCCTCGTCATAACCGTGGCCGGAGCGCCTTTCGAGACCGGCCTTGCCATAGACGTGTGGCGCACGGGTGGCCGCCCATTCTGGCGAAGCGTCAAGGGGGACCGTTTCCCT
>Ga0351859_1148_pt1 | contig 14859 bp, 14 predicted proteins | sample BONcelFGM3001D11_FD_206789 | JGI IMG/M metagenome (GOLD analysis project Ga0351859, IMG submission 206789) | Enriched cells from coal bed in the Powder River Basin, Montana, United States - BONCAT cells FGM rep2 HSBNCT.FGM.300.1.D11 ... | reverse complement strand
TCAGATATTGGTGGGTATGTCACAAACACCCCTTCAGCTTGTCGTCTTTAGAATGCTTCAGGGGATTGTTAGCGGTTTTATTCCGGCAGCTATTTCTCTGGTCTCCTCAAATACCCCAAAGGAGCACAATGGTTATGCCATCGGCGTTTTGCAGACTTCAACAGCAGCCGGGAGCATTATAGGACCCTTACTCGGTGCAACCCTCTCTGCATTTTTTGGATTCAGAGTCATATTTTTTATAAATGCCGGATTATGCATAATAATTGGTTTTTTTATTATTTATGGGTTTAAGGAAATCTCGGTAAGCAATAAGAACGAGAAGCATTATACTATTTTTGATAATTTCAAATTTATCAAGGAAAGAAAACATTTGTTTCTGGCGGTAATAATAATCTTTCTCGCTCAGGGTTCGATAATGAGCAATCAGCCGATATTTACACTTTTTATTGAAACAATGGTTTCCGACCCTAAATATTTAGCAACAATTGCCGGCGCTATATTCAGTATTGCGGGAGTGGCTAACGTTATATCCGGTCCTATATGGGGCAGAAAAAACGATAAATCAGGTTCAAGTAGAAATTTAAGTATAGCGCTATTCATTGGCGCAATTTCAATCGGTTTGCATTCGATAGCTTCGAATCCATATCATGTAGCTTTTTTTAGAGTATTGCTTGGCATCAGCATTGGAGGCATACTTCCTTCACTTTACACTTTGATGAGTAATGATACACCGATTGAGAGACGGGGTGGAATTTTAGGCGTCTCATCCAGTTTTACAGTTCTAGGTAATATGATTGGACCAATAACCGGCGGTTATGTAGCCAGTTATTTCGGATTTGCAACAGTATTTATTTTTGGTTCACTTATTCTTCTTACATGCGGAATTTTAGTCAGAAAGGGCTTCGTTGATAAATAATTTTCATTTTTTTGTCAATAGAAAGATATGTTTAGTTCTTAATCTGAATATAATCCCAAATTATGGAATAGAGAATAATTGCCAATCCTCGATACAATCTTAATGCAAATTAATTATGCTTCGACTATGGCTCAGCACGAGTAACATTGATATCACTCGGATTGACAACTATATTTATTTTGTAACTTTATCCAAATTTATGCAATAGGGTAGCACAACGTCGGCTTCGATACGTTCAAACGCAAATTAATCATAGCGTTTGAACACTCAGCCATCGATTTTTTGGTTTTATTACAAAGACATAGAATTTCAGCATTAATGTTTCTATTGCATAATCCGGGATAATATGCTTGATTTAGATAATCTGAAACTATAGATTCAGATTACCAATACTCCAGCAGAGTTTACGAAAAAAGGACGCTGATATTCTCGAAGCGTCCTTTTTTGAATGATTAAGCTGACTTCATACTTTTTACTAAACAGGTTTATAATTTTTCTGATAGAACTCTCTGAATGCGAGGTTTTTCTCTTTAAGTTCTCTCCACCAATCCTCACGTTTTACATACCATTCGATCGTATCTCTTAAAGTAGATTCAAAGTTAGTTTCAGGAGACCATCCCAATGATTTCAATTTGGATGAATCAACCGAGTAACGTTTATCATGTCCCAGTCTATCCTGTACCTTTTGAATCAAACTTTCCGGTTTACCCAGATATCCAAGAATGAATTTGGTAATCTCAAGATTGGTCATTTCGTTACCGCCGCCGATATTATAAACTTCCCCTTCATTTCCTCTATGGAGCACGATATCTATTGCTTTGCAGTGGTCTATTACGTATAGCCAGTCGCGTATATTTGATCCATCTCCGTAGAGGGGCAGGTTCAAATTATCAATAGCGTTGGTTACGAACAGCGGAATGAGTTTTTCCGGGAATTGGTAAGGACCAAAATTATTTGAAGCTCTGGTGATGATTGCTGGTGTTCCATAAGTTACATAATAAGATCTGACCATCATATCGCCGCCTGCCTTACTGGCAGAGTAAGGATTGTTAGGAGAAATAGTGCTTTGCTCCGTAAATGATCCTGAATCAATGCTCCCGTAAACCTCGTCCGTTGATATTTGAATATATCTTTCAATTTTATATTTTTTTGCGGCTTCAAGAAGAACGTAGGTTCCATGAACATCTGTTTGAATAAAATCCGCAGCTCCATGAATGGAGCGGTCAACGAAAGTTTCTGCAGCAAAATTTATGATTACATCAACGTTGCGCACGGCATTATCGACAATTTTTTCATCCCTGATATCGCCATGCAGGAACATAAACCTCGAATTTTTCTCGAATTCCTTCAGATTGGCAAGATTGCCTGCATATGTTAATGAATCCAAAACGATAATTCTATAATTAAAATATTTATTGAGCATATACCGGACAAAATTACTTCCGATAAATCCTGCGCCACCTGTTACTAATATTGATTGCATAAAAATTCCTGTTAAATTTAACCCATTTTAATTGACCAGTCATAAGGTATCTCCGGAGTATCGAATGGTAATCTGAATTCATCCGGATTTTTATAATTATAAGCCTCTGAGACAATATTTATCACCCATGCCTCAGATTCAGAAATACATTTCCAGCCATGGTAGACCATTGGAGGGATTTGTATTAGAACGTGGTTGTGTTCCCCGACAAAAAATTCGTTTATTTCACCCTTCGTCTTCGAATTCTCTCTCGCATCGTAACAGACAAGTTTAACCATCCCTTTAATTCCCACAAAACTATCATACTGCAATTTGTGATAATGCCATGCTTTTATCACTTGGGGATAGGTAGTAGTCATGTATACCTGTCCGAATTTTTGAAATAACTCATCATCACACCGGAGCATTTCCATTAGCCTGCCGCGCTCATCGGGTATAGTACGCAGCTGTTTAAGTTTTAATCCATCAATCATTTTTTATTTTCACTTAAAGATAAAACATCATTATATTTCAAATTTATTTTCTGACGGCTGAAGAATTGATCCAAAATCTTTCCGTATTCCTTTTTGTCATCCGAAAGAGTAAGCGCCGTTTTATAGGATTCATAAGCCGCAGAATTGAAGCCCTCGTCTTCATAAATCATACCGGATAGCAGATGGTAATTGGGCATTTCTTTAAAAGGAAAAACCAAGTCAAGAGAATCCATAGAATTTTTAATTCTTCCCATTTCTTCATCATTTGCTATCGAGAAGTAATTAATTATTTTTTTTCCAATTCCCTTCGAACTCAGCTGCCAAATGTATTCCTTTCCGGATTCCATTTTTTCCGATGTCCAGAAGAAATTATTTCCCGTAATAATGGTATCAAGCTGAGGATTCAGGTTTTCATCCAAAATCAGCAAATTTACCGATTTGATTTTCTCATCATAGAGCCATTCAAATTGTATGGTATCCTTTGCCGCCTTTGTATTTTTCGGCATTATAGCGATCAAATCGTCTCCAGGAACCTTTGATCTGAATATTTCATTTAGAGATCGATTATCGGCAAATGAATTAAAGGCGTTTGCTAATTTTTCAAATGCTTTAATCAATACGTTATTAACCGGTGAGCTGGTTTCAATATCATTTTCAATCAAAGATCTTATGATAAATGAACGCACTCCATGGATCACAAAATATTTTTTATTTTTCCTATCATATAAGTTAATGAAACTATTTGAGCCAATCGAGATATGATCGTCCGCCCTCAGGATACCGTTTGGATAAATTTTTTTCCAGCTATTATTACACTTTAAAGAAACATTCCCTTTTACATTAGCAATGTAAAAGTCAGCTGCTCCCTGAGCATAAGTATTCGAAAAAAAACTAACAGCAGAGAATAAAAAAACTATAAAATATTTCATTATTTCCAATAATTATTTATGATTTAGAAAATATAAAAAATATCACTAAAATTACAATGCAAATTTTATCCCAAATAAAAAAACAAAATCACAGCGAAAAAGGACGCTGATCCCGCCTTAGTGTGAATCGGGTTAAAAAAAAAGCTCCCTCAAAAACTAACTTGGGGAGCTTCATTTAAAATCTGTTTTCGTTATTTGAGTATACTAATCGGTATATCCATTGGACCATCGTAATCGGGTCTCTGTTTCCCTTCGGTCTCATCTTTTACTTTAGCATCAACATAGTCGAATGCTTCACGAAGAGTAACAATTTTATTATTATCTGAATCTGCAGGTCCTTTCAAACCCTGAATCAAATTATAAGTGAATACGCCATGTCCGCCGCCCCATCTCACATCTTCCTTTGATTGTTGATTTGAACCGGCAGCAGTAAGAAGCGATAAACCTTCTGAAGCCTGGGCAATTTCAAGTAATAACCGGTTTCTTATATCAATATCTCTGGCGGTTCCGAAAGATATTTTTGTTGCTCCGGCATGACAAGCGTCAGCAATCATTACTGCCCTACGCGCTTTCGCATATTTAAAGCTCTTTTCCACATCATCCTGCGATAAGGCTGTGCCAATCAGGTTATCCAATTCAACTTCATTACTCAGAAAATACATCGTCTGACCCTCTGCCCATCCATGTCCTGCAAAATAGAATATAATCAGATCTTCCTTTGAACTTTCTTCAAATATTTTTTTAATCCATTTCACGATATTCGGACGGGTAGCCTCTTCGTTTACTAAAAGTTTCATCTTGTTTTCCGGTACAGATCCGCCTGCGGGACTTTTTAGAAAATCATGAAATAATTTCGCGTCTGAATGCGCATAGTTGAGGTTAAATTGTGTATTGCTGTACTTGGATATTCCAACTATGACGGCATGAACTTTCGGTAATTTGAAATCTGCGCTTGATTCAATTTTGTCATCTTTAATACTTTGTCCTGAACGTTTTACCTTAAAATACTGCCTTCCGGTATTTCCTTTTATGTCGGTTGCAGTTACCTCCACCGAATTCTCTCCAATAGCCAACGGAATATCGGCGGCAAATTTAACAACCTTACCGCTTAAATTATACCCGGCTGTTACTTTTTCATCAGATTCTTCCATTACAGCTTTCACACCATTAACGGTTACGTCAATTATTCCACTCACGTCAGCAGAAAAACCCACAACTTTGTGTAAAGGGTTAGATGCAATCAATCCCCTTCCGCCATCGCTGTTTGAAGCGAGGACTATTTGTGGTGGAGTGCGGTCTGTACCAGTTTCGATATCTGATAAAATTTTGTCAATTTCATTAATTTTTTCTTTAGCTTCTGAATAATCATTATTGATTTTCAAGGCTTCGGAATATAAATTTTTAGCATTAACATAAAGCTCCTTTGCCTTATCTTTGCTTCCAAAACGTTCTTCGCTTCGGGCTTTATCCTGAACATTTAATCCTTCTGAAAATTTTAACAGCTCATCACCCTTACCTGGAACTCTCCTATCCAGCTCTTTTTTCTCTTCAGCCAAAAGTTCCATCTTTAGATCAGAGACGATCTTTTTTGTAACATCTTTTACGATTTCAAACAGATCATCGAGATCCTTTGTAACTTCACAGGTGCTTACTGTTAATCCGGTTTCTGTCTGTATAATTCTTGCATCAACTCTGAAATCTCCGCCAAAATTGGAAAATCCACCGAGGAGCAGCAGTTTAGCTCCGAGAAATTTCCCCATCTTCTGCTTCGTTGCATCATCAATCATTGGTTTTTGACTGAGCTCAAATTCATCCAAAATATGCTGAATTCTTTCACGTTCAACGACTCTGAATTTATTCAGTTTGGATAATTCCGTGATGAGCATGGCTGCAAATCCCTTTTTAAGAGGATCCAACCTTTCCTTTTCCTTGATGCTGTTATTATCAAAATATAAGACAGCAATCGTGATCTTATCTTCCTGGGCGAATGACAAATTTTTTGCCAAATGAATGAAACAGACTAATAATAATAATCCGATTCCAAATTTTTTGAAAGTATTCATAGTAATTTCCTTTACATAAATCATACTTATTATATGCTTTTGTTCAAGAAAAGTTCCCAAAACAAACAATTCGCATCTTTTTTTATTTTATTTATTTACCGAATAATAATTTATTATTAATCCGGTATATCGCCTAAAATTTAATAATTGAGTTTAAATTCACATTCAGTCCTGAAATATCACTCTCCAGCTCAGAATCCGGTAGTTTGATCGTACCTGTTTTATATCCACCAAATATTTCAAATAACACGAAATCAGAAGCATTTATATTCAATCCAGCGCCAAGACCGAAAACGCTAGACTCACCGGTTTTGAAAAGTTCACCGGCAGAAAAATGTTCGGAATCCTTGTATATTTTAGCATCCAACTTCAGAAATATTGACAACCTGTGAGAGAGAGGAATATTACCCCTATAACCTGCATCAATCTGGGCGCCGGTTTGCAGATCTTCTTCTGAAATATCGGATAGAGATGTGTTATTGCTTTTAATTCTATGAATAACAAAAATATTATGTTTAATTTTTGATGTCTGGAAAGCAAAATTACCATATAATGAGATTTTATCTCCCAATTCAAATATTTCTACATCATCATACTTATCTCTCGAATAAAGAGTATAAGCAAAGTCGAAATTGAAACTGGCGCTGCTGCCTAATTTGAGATCAAATCCCATATCCGCTATGATTTCATCACCCGGATCAAATTTACCACCGGTTTCACTTTCCCTAGGATAAAATGCTCCCCTGTAGCTATATGCAGCTCCCAAACCAACAACAAGATACCTGGCAATGGGATAAGCAAATGCTGCAGAAATATTTGCATTCACTCCCTGTCCGTAATATGAAACCGGGTAATCAAATGGATTTAGCGAGATTAGTTGTGAAATAAAGAATTGTTCATTATTCAGTTTGGTCTTTCCTGTTGGTAATCCAACAAGCCCCCGAAGCATTATTCGTTCGCCCGGAAGGATATATCTTACACCCAACCTTGTTTCTCCAATCCCATTCAGTTCTGAATCTTCATATTTCGACATAGCCGAATTATTTGCAACACTGAATGTAATTCGATTCGATAATGGAATTGTTAATTGAACAGGGAATGACAGCTGTGAAAGCGTCTCATCTCCAATCTTAAGGGTTTGATAATTTACCGCTATACTTGCCCTGTTGGAGGTTAGATAAAGCAACTTATCAATAGACTCCTGGGAATAAAGTAGCGGCACAAAAACAAAAAAAAGAAACAATATTTTTTTCATAACAGCTCCATTCGGTTATTTCGGAGGTTTTGGAGGAGTTGGTAAACTCTGTATAATAATCTCATCTCTCGGATCATCCTTTTGATCGCTGATACTGGTTTCCAATGAATTTAATCTTATGTTTGCTAAGTTCAACTCAAACGATTCATCCAAAACCGCGGAAGCATGTTTTGGAGAGATTTTTTCCAATCTATCGAGCATTTTAATTTTTTCCAGAAACTCAAAAAAGCTTTCGGTAGGAATAGTTAATATTTTTTGTCTAACCTCGTTTGAGATTTTTATACCCATACGATCCACCATTTCGAGTGTTAGATCCTTCTCTATCCGGTAAAAATCATTTACTGTACCTGCCTTATCAAGCTGCGCCAAGATTTTACCACTCTCAACACTAATAAGAGCAAGATCCAGACGCATTTGGTCATCGCTTGAAATGATAAAACCACCTTTTAAAATGTTTTTCGCCCTTAATAAATGACCCACTCTTTGGAGTGTCTGGGATTCAACTAATTCTGTTTTACTCAAATTGAGTTCATCAATGATTGACTGCATTCGCAATCTTTCGACAACTTTAATTTTTGGAACATGTGAAAAATCTGTAATGAACATAGCCGGAAAACCTTTTTCCAAGGCATCATAATCAGAATCATTCGAACGGTTTTCAAATGTCAAAACAGCCATCGTGCTATCGGATAAACTTTTTGCTATATTTTTTTCATCTTCTATTAAATTTTTAGCTTCCTGCTGATACAGCAGCTGAATAGCAGCAATTAACCGTTTTTCCATCTCCGGACTATATTTTCCATCCAGGGATTTGTCGTTGTAATACCTGTAGTACTTAATTGCATTTCGGTAATCTTTTTTCAACTCATAGCATAAACCGATATAGTATTTCACTTCCGTATTCGTAAGTTTCAGGGAATTAGCCTCCTCAAGATACCTAAGGGATTCATCCAGATTATTTGTAAAATAATAGGCCACGCCAAGCCCGAAATTCGAAACGTAATTAGCCCTATCTTTCGCAAGCTGCTCTCTAAAAATAATTATTGCGTCATTATAATTTTTTGAATATATCTGTTCCCAACCATAGTTGTATTGAGAACCGGAGCAGCTTAAAAATATAATGGAATATAAAACTAATGCAACTAATATAATTGTTCGGTTCTTCATACCCTCACCAAATGTCTTTAATAGAGATGCTTTCCAAATATACCAAAATAATAGATAAAATCAAATAATTAAATTATTATACGGTATTTTTTTAATTTTTCGGTTTTAATACTTCACTAAGTATTTCAATAGAATTATCCACATCTGAATCACTAATATCAAGATGGGTCACAATTCTGAGTTTTCCTTTTGTACCTTTGCTTACCAATAGTCCTTTTGCCTTCATATCTGCGAGTATTGCATCCAGATTGACTTTCGGATCTGTGAATCCGAAAATAATAATATTTGTCTGAACAGATTCGAGATCTAAATCGATTGATGGAAGAGTTTTTAAAAATTGAGCTATCGCACTTGCCCGTCTATGATCATCCTGCATGCGTTCGAAATTATTTTCAATTGCATACAATCCGGCAGCCGCAAGCACACCTGATTGTCTCATTCCCCCCCCCTAATATCTTTCTATATTTTCTGGCTCTCTCGATAAACTCACTGCTTCCGCAAAGAACCGAACCGGCAGGCGCTCCCAAACCCTTTGATAGACAAATAGAGAGGGAATCGAAATGTTTGGCATATTCGCCAATTGAGATACCGGTGGCTATGGAAGCATTCCATAATCTTGCGCCATCGAGGTGCATATGTATTCCATGCCTTTTTGCCAGGGCGCTTACATCAGTGATATAGTTATAACCAAGGATTGATCCGCCGGCACGGTTATGAGTATTTTCCAGACAGATTAGCTTTGTCTTAGGAAAATAATAGACATCCGGTCTCACCGCATCCTCAATATCCTGAAGTTTCATCATTCCATATTTTCCAGGAATCGGATAAATCTGTACCCTGGAAATAAAAGATCCACCTGCGGTTTCATATTGAAAAATATGCGCAGAATATTCGACTATTATTTCATCGCCCTCCTGGGTGTGGCATTTAATTGCCAGTTGATTACTCATTGTTCCGCTTGTGACAAAGAGAGCAGCTTCTTTGCCGGTAAGCTTCGCCATTTTTTCCTGCAGCTTGTTTACAGTTGGGTCCTCTCCGTAGACATCATCTCCAACAATTGCCGAGGCAATTGCCTCACGCATGAAAGCTGAAGGACGTGTAACTGTATCGCTTCTCAGATCAATTATTTTGTTCATTTTTATACCTTAAAAATTTGTTTCTTATGTCGAAAAATTTTACCCAGAGAACTGAGATAATGAAGAGAATTGATATTCCCAGACAAATCTGAGAAAAGATATCTCCGTGCTTACTATAGAAAGTAATCTTTTCATTTATTTCCACATCCCCGACTAAAATATCTTTTGTCATGAATTTTGTCTTGGAAACCATTCTTCCGGTTGGATCAATAATTGAAGAAACACCCCCGTTCGCGCATCTCGCAATCGAACGCCGGTTCTCAATCGCTCTCAAAACCGCAAATTGATTATGTTGGTATGGTCCTGAAGAGTTACCAAACCAACTATCGTTTGTTACTATAATAAAAAATTGAGCCCCCTTTTTTGCAAATTCAGATACAAATCCGGGGAAAATCGACTCATAACAGATCATTGCCCAAAAAGAAATATCTTTTTGCATGCGATCAGCTGAATCAATTTTGGTTTCCATTACCTCCCCACCGGCATTCAGCTTTTTAGATGGCAGTCTGAAAATAATGGAATCCTTTCCAATTCCCCAGTTTGATATTCCAACACCCCATTCAAGAAAATCCACTAAAAATGGATACGCATCAAGATAAGGAATCCTTTCACTGAAAGGAACCAGTTTCATCTTGTGGTAGATTTGATATTTTTCGGTATTAGGCTCAAAATGGATAATTGAATTATACGAATCATAAGCAACACCGGTTTGCTTGCTCTGTTTAGAACTTGCCGGTACAGGTTCTTGGTTGTTATAAAATTTTATATCCGCCGCTCCGGTAATAATATTCAATTTTGAGCTATCTACAATCCTACGAATAGTTGCCATTTCATCCGCCCTGCTTGAAAGCCGTATATAAAATGGAATTGCGGTTTCGGGCCAAATAATTAAATCAGGTTTCTGTTCTTTATCAATTTTTTTTGACATTTCCAGTAAATCCAAAACCTGTTCAAACTCTTTGCTTTTTTTCCATTTTTCCCATGGATTGATATTTGGCTGAATTATTGCAACTTTTATTTTATTTTTGCCAGACTCATAATCCATTAAGATGCTGCGTGATACCAAAGCCGGTAAATAAAAAAACAGAACAATTGCAGCAATCATAAGGATAGCTTTTAAGGTTGTAAATGAGGGTTCCGAATTGATGAATTTCGAATAAACCAAATAAATAAGTATATTGAGACTGATGATCCAAAACGATATTCCATAGACCCCGGTATAAGATATATATTGAATATCATAAATACTGTAGGATTGTGAGTTGCCGATAATTAACCATGGAAATGAAAACTCCGTGATTGAATGAAAATACTCAAAAGCGACCCATATAAAAGGGAAAGATAAAAAAGCATAATTTTTTCCAAGATTTTTTTTAACCGCAAAAAACAGCAAAAATGGAATTGTAAAAAACAGAGGATGAAAAAATGTTACTGCAATACCGCTGATCATCAGGAAAATGTCGACCTCACTGCCCCAACCGCCAATCCAATAGCAGGCTACGAGATTAAAAACAAAGAAAGCGAAATACGAATATCTGAAAGCTTTTTTATAGGTATCAATGCTTTCGAAGAGAATGAAAACCGGTACAAAACCGATGATTGCGATTATCCCAAATTGAAAAGGCGGGAACGAGAAACCAAGAATAATACCCGATAATAGAGCGAGCATTAAATTATTTTTTATATCATATGAAGATTTTTGCTTCATGCCATTGGCCTATCTTTATCTGTTTTTTTACCGAATGCTAAGGGATAATATTTTTTCAAATTTTTTTCGGTGTAGAATAATAGTCGCGATAATAAATATGCCGATATAAGGCCTATAAGCGCCCCTGCGATAATATCAGCCGGATAGTGCACTCCCACATAAATTCTTGAGTACGCCACAACAAAAGCGATGGATAAATATAACCATTTGTATCTAGGCAAATAAATCGTAAACACTATAGCGGCGGCAAAAAAATTTGCTGCGTGCGATGAAGGGAACCCAAATTTTCCTCCCTTCCCGACCAACAATCTTACTCCTTCCAATTCATGGGATGGTCTAAGCCGCTCAACGAGTGGTTTTAAAAGAGAACTTGTTGTTTGATCGGCTAAAGCGACCGCCAAAATCGCTAAGATAGCTGCTATTCTTCCGTTTCTGCCGAGTTTCATAAAAAAGAAAAAAAACAAATAAAGATACAGAAGAAACCAATGATTCCTCTCTGTTACAAAAGGCATCACTTTATCAAAAACAGGATTTGCTAAAGTAGTATTGATAAACCAGAAAAGCGATTTATCCATTCCAATTAAAAACTCAAACATTCTTTGTCCGTTTTTTTAAAAAATTTTTCATTATAATAATTAAAACGACTATTATCAGTACAATTGAAATTGCAACCGTGTACTTATGAAGATAACCTCCGATAGCGCGCCAATTTTTACCAAGGAAATATCCGCCGGCGATAATAAGTGTATTCCAGAACAGCGCCGAAAAAAAAGATAATAAGGTTGTGCGGGTAAAATTAATTTCCGATAAGCCGGTAAAAAAAGAGACAACTGCTCTGGTACCTGCTAAAAAACGGTTTCCAATAACAACCCAATAACCGTATTTAGTAAACCATGCCTCTATCTTTCTTATGCTCGATAGAGATATAAATTTCAGTCTGCCGGTTTCGACAATTTTTAGACCAAATATTTTACCGATCTGATACATTGTCATGAAACCCAGGGTGCTTCCAATCGAGGTAATCAATACAGCGGCGAAAATGTCTATCCTCCCTATTGCCGCCAGATATCCGCAAAAAGCAACAATGATATCGCTTGGAAATGGAGGAAAAATATTTTCAATATATGCAATCATAAACGCAGCTGCATAAATATAAACAAAATTTACGTTGGATAAAAATTCAATGATAGCTTCAAGGTTCATAGATCATTACCATTTATTAGAGCAACAGCATAAGCGGCAATTCCGTCGGAAATACCTATAAAACCTAATCCTTCAGAAGTTGTCGCTTTAATCGAAACCTGCGAGGGAGATATATTTAATGCTTCCGAAATGTTAGCAACCATACTCTCTGAATATTTTAATATCTTTGGTTTCTCCAATAATACAGTTGAATCGATATTATTGATGTTGAAGCCTCTTTCTGATAAAAGCGCGCCCACTGATTTTAGAAGCAGAATGCTGGAAATATTCTTATATTTATTATCGGTATCCGGAAAGTGCTTTCCTATATCCCCCAGAGCAGCAGCTCCCAATAGCGCATCGCATATAGCATGAAGTAAAACATCAGCGTCAGAATGTCCGAGGGCTCCTTTTTCAGATGGTATTTCTACTCCTCCAAGAATCAATTTGCGTTCGGTTGTCAATCTGTGAACATCATATCCGAATCCGACTCTAATCAATATCTTACCTCAAAATTTGTGTATTTTCCTTCAAAATTTCTGTAATCTATAAAAAAAGATTTAACATGCGCGAATCTCGGACCAATTTTTACTTCCTCAATAAATTGTTTCAGTACCACATCCTCTCCTTCTGCTTCTATTTCAACATCACCTGAATAAAGGTTTTTGACATAACCTTTCAGACCATAATTATTCGCAGTTGACTGGACAAAGTATCTGAATCCAACTCCCTGAACCAAACCACCAACACTCATTTTAACCAAATGATGCATATTATATCTCGGTATTTCTTAAAATAAACATAAGCGCATCGTCTAATTTTTCGGGATTCTGCAAACCGGCCTGAACGAAGTCAGATTTACCGCCCCCTTTTGCTTCAATCATCGGCGCTATAGAATTGAATAGTTGAACCATATTAACCGGAATATCCATTGATCTGGCTAAAATAACGTTGGAAGTATTTCCGATATTACCAAATAAAACAAGATATCCATTTGCTTCAATTATTTTTTGAGCAATGAAGCGTATATCATTCATGCTTCGATTCCTGAATATTTTTTTAACAATTTTATAATTGTTTTCAGTCATCGCCTCTTCCATAATTGAGGAAATCTCAATTTCCAACAGCCGGTTTTTATAAATATCGGATTGCTTATTTAAATTCTTATTTTCTTCAATCAATTTTCTTACCTTATCAGGAAGTTCTCTCTCCGATGTGGTGAAAATTCCGGCAAGATCATTTAAAATATAATTTTTCCATTGATAATCGGATAATGCCCTGTAACCGCATAAAAATTCAAGCCGTGTCAGGTTGCCCTTTATCCGTTCAGATTTTCTTATTTTAATTACACCAATTTCTCCTGTATACCTTACATGAGTGCCGCCGCATGCCGAGTAATCGAAATCGGTTACCTCGATAATTCTCAATAATCCGCTGAATTTTGGCGCCTTTCTTAAAGGGTATTTGTTGACTTCGGTATCATGGACATAATGGATCTTGATTTCCAGGTTTCTATAAATTATTCCATTTACATATTCTTCAATAACTGCAAAATCTTTTGGAGTTAAGCCGGATGAATTAATATCTATAGTACTAAAATCCTCACCCAAATGAGATGAAACAGTATCGAAGCCCAGTACTTTCGATATGGATTCCGAAAGTATATGCTGGCCTGAATGCTGCTGCATAAAATCGAAGCGCCTTTTCCAATTAATAACACATTCAGCAATATCTCCAGGCGCTTCCTTTTGAGTTACATGAAGTATCTCATCATTTTCTTCTATCACATCAATTACCGGTATACCGTTTATTGTACCGTAATCATGCATCTGCCCGCCCGAAGTAGGATAGAAATAGGTTTCGGCAAGTACAAGAACATGCTTACCTTCGATGTTTTTTTTCGAGATGATTTTTTCCGTAAAATTGATTTTGTACGGATCATCATAATATAATTTTTTTGTCATAGCATTATTAATATAACTTAATAAAATAAGGGTAAATTAAAAAAAAAGCAAGATAAATAGGACTCTTTAGAAAGAAAAAATGAAGTGTAAAAAAAGGGATTGCCATACATCACAAAACAGATATCAAAATGTGCGGCAATCCCAAACTTTAATTACTGGACATGCAGTTTGACAAATTCTTTGAAATTTGCAAAACCTTCAGGATCGAATTCTGTAAACTGTTCCCATTTCAAACCTTTCAGTTTTATCATAACCTTTTCTGAAGTAGCAATTTTTTTCAGATCATCGGCTGTGCATGGATACCAGGCTTTTTCAGTATATTTTCCATATTTATTGCTGAGATATCCTCTGTTTTTTCCACTGCCATCTTCTGAATCAAATAAGGTGGTTTTACCATCCAAATTTATAGCAAGACTTTTACCAGGTTGAATTTCGAGCCAGTTATTTGTCCAGAAATCAACAACCAGATTATAAGTTGTTTGTCCATCTTTAACTATCTTTTCCGGATTTAGTGTTCCGCAAGGTTGTAGACCAAGCGCTCCTGACCTGGCAACCATGTAACCGGATTGCAAACGGTATGCCG